>Ga0209501_10000135_pt1 | contig 95002 bp, 83 predicted proteins | sample ArcticOcean_MG_C_4_FD_187434 | JGI IMG/M metagenome (GOLD analysis project Ga0209501, IMG submission 187434) | Marine microbial communities from western Arctic Ocean - ArcticOcean_MG_CB4_134 (SPAdes) (version 2) | ecosystem: Environmental > Aquatic > Marine > Oceanic | place: Arctic Ocean... | reverse complement strand
ATGCCTGTTGATGATTACCCAGTTCGCGGTGCGATAATCCACGTAGATAGTAGATTGAAGAATTATTTGAATCTAATCCGACAACTTTGTCGAAGTCTTCAATCGCTCGTTTGAAATCGCCTAGGCCTGCGTAGGCCTGACCACGGCCACTAAAAAAACCGGAGTTCAGTTGGTCTAGATCGATTGCTTTGCTGAACTGAATAACAGCTTCTTCAAAGTGACCATCGGCCAAAAAATCTTGTCCGGTGAGGCCGTTGTATTCGGCGTCTGACTTCTTGCTGCCCATTTTGAAATACCCCTTAAACTGTGTGGGTAAAATAACCGAAACTGATTACAGTGGGTAACCGATTATTCACCACTAACCCACATATGTACAGGCCGCATTTGGAGAGCTAATATCAGAAGTTGTGGAAATTGAATGACGCCGGTGGTAAATAAAGGCGTACCCTTCCAGCAAGAAGAAAGACCCACTAAGTGGGAACTGGAGGGATACGCCTTGAGGAAATCATACCAAAGTAATGGGATCCAGGGAGAGAGGGCCGAGGACCAAGACGTTCTGGAGTCCTACGTCCGTGAAGGAGCCCAGAAGATGCTGGCCGCGGTGCTGGAGGAAGAAGTGAACGCCTTCTTGGGCCGACACCGCTACCAGCGAGGCCAAGCCTTCCGGGGCTACCGTAATGGCTACCACGCGGCACGGGAGCTGACCGTGGGTCTGGGACCGGTGGCGGTGCGGGTGCCTCGGGTGGCTCAAGTACCCGGGGAGGTAGCGCCCCAGGGGTTCCACTCTCAGGTGGTGCAGCGTTACCAGCGGGCGTCCCAGACCACCCAGCGTCTATTTGCCCGTCTCTACCTGGAAGGGCTGGCCACGGGGGACTTTGAACCGGTGTTCCGGGAACTGGTGGGAGGGACCACGGCACTCTCAGCCAACACGGTGGTGCGGCTGAAGGAGCACTGGGGCCAGGAGTACCGGGACTGGCGGGAGCGTTCTCTGGGAACCAATCGATTTGCTTACATCTGGGCCGATGGTGTTTACCTGGCAGCGGGAACCGAGAAAGAGAAGACGGCGCTGCTTTGTATCCTGGGTGCTCGGGAAGATGGCGAGAAGGAACTGCTGGCGATGGTGCCGGGCTACCGGGAGAGCACGGAGAGTTGGGCCGAGGTACTCCGGGACCTGCGGGACCGCGGATTGAGTCCGCCTTTACTGGCGATGGGTGACGGCGCTTTGGGATTATGGGCAGCCTTGGACCAGGTCTTTCCCAACACCCAACACCAGCGTTGCTGGAACCACCGGGCGCTGAACGTACGAAGCAAGCTACCCAAACGGCTTCAGGCTGAGGTTAGGGGACGCCTTCGGGAGATGACGGAGTCGGAGACGCAAGCCCTATGCGAGGAGCGGCGAGACGCTTATGTGGCCGATTTGCGTTCTGAGGGCCAGGGAGCGGCGGCGGAAACAGTGCTCAGGGACTGGGAAGACTTCGTCACCTTCTACCACTATCCCAAGGAGCACTGGGTGCACCTGCGGACCAGCAACCCCATTGAGTCCATCTTCAGCGGTGTCAGGCTGCGGACCAACGCGGCCAGGCGTATCCGCTCTAGGGAGAATGCCCTTTACCTAGTGTTCAAGATGGTGGAGCGGCTCAGCGGAAACTGGCGAGTGTTGAACGGCGGAGAGAACCTGATGGCCCTGGTCTTGGCCGGCTGCGGTTTCCAAGATGGCATCCTAAAGCGTGGCCAGGCCTACGAGATGGCGGCTGCCGCGGACTGATCGGCCGTCAGCCTGGAAGGGAATTTCCACAGGTTTTGACAAGAGCTCCGGCAGCCGGAGTAAACGCTGTAAGGCCTTGGCCCGATTATCATTTGCAGACGACATCTGGTGTACCTGTAGAACATGCTCTCCTCCAGACTTTGGATCGATACGGCTTAATCCCGAATCGGGTTACCTTCTTGTTCTGCATCGCAGCCCTGGGTATGCCCATCTCGCGTTTCGCCCTCCTCTGGGAGGCAGCGTTCGCCAGACGGGGATTCGGCGGGTGGCGCAAGTAGCAATTGCCAGAGGCGGTCCCACCGAGCATTCCTCGCAACCACCTTGATCGTTATGCGCTCCGGACCTGGATATATTGGCTCCATACATGTATTATAGAAATATGGTTTAGCGGTGAATTATGGAGTTTACTAATATCTATGTTGTAGAACTGCACTATTCCAGTTATTATGACTTCAGGAAAAGCCGTATAAGGCTTGTCAAGAGGGGTAATAGATGCAAAAACGCGGGAAGGTTACGCTGGTCGAACGCCGCGGCTGGTTAACACAATACGAAGAGGGAGTCTCGATAGACCGCATCGCTAAGAAATCGGGACGGACTCAGCGAACCGTCACGGAACAACTGAAGCAAGCTCGTAGCGACCTTCAACACGACCAAGTGCAGCTTGACCTCATCCAAAAAGGCTACCGCGACCACTACAGGGACTTGCTGCATATAGCCGAACGCTTGGCGGAAAGTGCCGATTCGCCGCACCGAGGAGTGGTCTTGAGCATCGAGAACCCTGACGACCCTCGTGAGCGGCTGTTATACCAAGCTCTCCGCAGTCACACTCCCGGCTCCAGCATCTGGACCGCGGTCAAGAGATGGGAAGAAGACACCACTGGAATAGCGGAAGAGATCGATCGGCTCGAGGCCCAAGCAACCAAACTGGTCTCCAAAGATACCGCCGATTTCCCTGAGATATCGATCGAGGGGTTCGCCGGCAGTCTTCGGGATGCGGTTTCAATGGCCGCCCAGGGCTTGGATCCTGAAGCGACGGAGTACTGGCCCGACCGATCCGGTGGTTCGACTCAGCTGCGCTTCGGGAGCTACATCTTGTCTGCGTCTGCGCCGGACGTGGATAGGATGGCCGAGATCGAGAAAATGCACAGGTCATTTTTGAAGACGCTGTTGGCACCCGAATCGGCTAATCGACTAAGATCCTTGTGGAGAAGTTGGGCCGAAGCGAAAGGCATGATCCGAGAAGAGGTTGCGATTCTGAAGTTGCGCAAAGTGCTTCCTGGGCGGTGTGATCTCTGCCCTGCGGGAGATACTTCGGCAAGACGCCCCTCACAAAGGAGACGTAATGAGTAAGACTGGCATCGCGGCCATCTGGTGCCGGGTATCCACCCACGACCAAAGGGAATTGTCTCTCGATGCCCAAGAAGAGGCGGTGCGGCATGTGCTGGACCAGGGTGGTTTCGAGGCCCCATCTCGCTATCTACTGAAAGTAGATTGGACCAGTCTCGACCTCACTGCTTGTCCTCAGTTCCAGTTGCTACGTAAATGGATCCTATCTGGGGAAGTAGACGCCCTAGGCGTGCTGGACCGGGACCGGCTTCAGGCCCAGGGACTACAGCGCCTGGTGTTCCTCGCTGAGTGCCGGGAGCAAGGCGTACAGGTGATCACCGTCCAAGGGGTGCCTATGTTGGATGGCGCCGAGGGCCAGTTGGTAGAGATGGCGTTGGCCCTAGGCAAGGAACGCTCGGTTGGCCGGGCCCAACAAGGGGCAAGGGAAGGGCTTCGGGCCCGCGCTACCCAAAAGGGCCTGCCACCCAACTACCATAGCCCTTACGGCATGAAGTGGGAGGCCGACCGGCTGGTACCCAATGACGACTATCCGGTGGCTTGTGATATCTGGCGGATGGGGCTGGAAGGGAAGACCCTTTGGAGCATCGCTAAGACGCTGACACAGAGGGGAGTGCCCACCCCCAAAGGACGCCGGGTTTGGAGCAGCACGACCATTGGAGGCATTCTGTCGAACCGTGCTTATGCCGGGGTGGTGGAGGCCCTTAAGACGATGGCAGTAGCCCCCAAGACGCGGCGGGTGGGCACCTACGGAAATAGCAGTACCAGACCAAGACCCAAAGATGAACGGGTGCGTTTGGAGGGCCTGGTGACTCGGCCAGCTGTATCCGAAGAGGATTTCGAGTGGGTGCAGGAAAGACGCCTCCACAACCAGAGGTACGCTGCCAAGAACACCCGCCTACGGAATTACCTACTTAAGGGCCGGATTCGGTGCGCGCTTTGCGGCCGAGTGTATACCGGGGTCACCCGAAACGGCCGGTCCCTTTACTACTGCCGTGGCCGAGTCAAGCAGGACTGGGGCGCTGACCGGTGCCCGGCTGCTTCATTCCGAGCCGAGGAGCTGGAGATAGCCGTATATGATACCGTTGCCGAGGTACTCCAAACCCCTGAGGTCTACTTGGGAGAGTTCGATCGCCAACGGAACTTAACTGATCAGACAATCAGCAGCTTGAAGGAAGAATTCGCCGGTCTAGAGGTCAAGTATCGAGAGGAGCAGGCTGCCGAAAGCGAGGTCCTCAGGTTGGCTTCCCGGTTCCGGATCTCGCAAGACGTATTCAAGCAGGAAATCGATCTGATTCGGATTCGGCGGATTTGGATTGAAGATGAGAAGGAACGGCTCGAAGCACGCCTGAATGACATACAGGCCGTGGGGCCAAACGTCGAGGCTCTGGCCCTGCTTAGGGACCGCCTCAGTGATAACCTATCCCGCAGTGATTCCGAGGACCGTCGCTTGATATTGGACGCCGTGGGCGCCACGGTCATCGCCTCGGGCGGTGTAGGTTGGGAACTGGAATTGGAATTGCCCCAGCAACTGCCTCCCAAAGTATCGGACGAGCAGATTGTAAACACAGGACCAAGGTTAGGATGGGGGCCGGTAACCGTCGAGCGCTGGGTAAGTCGAGTAATCTGACGCCTGTTCCGGTGTTGCAAATCCCGGTCTGTCTTGTACAATCTATCTGACTCTAAAGAGATGGATTCCAGAACAGGCCCAGAACGGGCGCACCACTAGGAGAATACCTTGGCCAACGAGATTGACCCCCAACTGAAAACCGGCCAGACCCGCCGCAGCTTTCTAGCCAAGATGGGCTTGGGCGCAGCCGCCTTAGCGGTCGTCGGTGGCCCGTTGGGAATGCTTGGCCGCTTCCGCGGCAAACAGGACAAAGCCGTTTCTCAGGACTTCCCAGACGAGTCATCCATCTTCCATCCCGCCTCTGACCCGCGTAAAGACTCCCGCCGCAACGGCTAACAAAGCCTCACTCAGTCTTCTTTCTGCCACTCCACTGGGATTAGTCGAGTGGTGAGTACGCTACTACTACTGGCTAGGCTTCATAAACGTCTGCCCGAACTTGCGCTCCATCTCTTCTGTTTGTCACCCCTCTTCGTCCGTGGAAGAAGAGGGGTCTCTTTCTTTTTACCCAGAGTTGCCTGATCAGCAATGAGATTCTTCGGCTGACGCCTCAGAATGACAGCCGTAGAGCGGGCCTTGGAAAGGGAACCGACTGGAACCAAGGAAACCGGGCTGAGCCCGCGCCTAACGGCGGCCGAACTCGCGTTCCATGTGGTTGGAGCTGAAATGCACCATCGTCGGCCTGCCGTGGGGGCAAGTATGAGGGTTTGGCGTGGCTTCCAGTTGTTCCAGCAAGGCCATCATCTCCGGCTCAGTCAACGACTTCCCGGCCCTGATCGCTCCGTGGCAGGCTATCGACGCCGCAGTCACGTCCTCTTTCTGGCGCACCAGCCCCTCAAAGGCCGTCATGTCCAGCACGTCCAGAAGCGACTTTGCCGGGTCTCCTGTGCCGAATATCACCGGCACTGCCCGGAGCAAGTAGCTGCCGTCCCCAAATGGTTCGAACTGGAACCCGTAATTCAACAGACTTTCGCTATTGGACCGCAGAGTGTCTCCCTGAGCGGGGGATAGCTCCACTGAAACCGGCTCCAACAAGGGCTGCGACTGGGGTTCTCTGTCTGAAATATCTTGCGAAATACGGTCGAAGAGTACCCGTTCGTGGGCAGCGTGTTGGTCCACCAAGAACATGCCCGCTGGCCCCTCAGCCACGATATAGGTCAGCTTGAGCTGTCCCACCACCTTCAGCGGCGGGGCGGGTTGCTGTGGATAGGCAGCGTCCGCAGGTCCACCGAGAGCCTCAGCCGGGTATCCGGGCGTGCCGCTGCCGTTACGGACGGCCCCGAAGGCGCTCCTGGGAAAGAAAGACGGAGCGACGGCAGCCGGGTAATCCGAGTCCGTTGGCGGCGCGAGGTTGGGTACCGGGGAATCGGCGACCAGCACGGAGCGCACGGCGCGTTGCACGGTGGAAAAAACCCTGTTCTCCTCTCTGAAGCGCACCTCGCGCTTGGAAGGGTGGGAATTAACGTCCACGTCCCCGTAGGGGATGCTGATGTTCAGAGCCGACAACGGATACCGTTTCACCTGAAGCAGGCCCATATAGGCCTCCTCAACGGCGTAGGACAGCATCCGGCTCTGGACCCAACGCCGGTTGACGAAGAAGGTCATGTAGGTACGGTTGGCCCGAGTCAGGCTGGGCGCCCCGACAAAGCCGTCCACCTGGTAGCCAGTCTCCGAGTCCTCGCCGTGCACTTCCAGCATGGCGGTGGCTGCCTGGGGACCATAAACGGCCAGCAGGGCCTCACGCGGCACGCCGTTACCGGGACTGGTGAACGAGACACGGCCATCAACTATCAGCTGGAACCGTATCCCCGGAAAGACCAACGCGTACCGGCTGACCAATTCCTGGATGCGGGATGTCTCGGCCGAGGAAGACTTCAGGAATTTACGGCGAGCCGGAAGGTTTCCAAAGAGGTCCGATACTTCTAACGAGGTGCCGGGCGGGCAGCCTTGGCTCCCCGATGACGCATGTTCGCCCCAGTGCATCTCCATGCGGAAGCCGCCGGGGTCCAGTGGCTGGCGGGTGGTGATGACGGTATTGGAGACGGCGGCGATGCTGGGCAGGGCCTCGCCCCGGAAGCCAAGTGTGGCGATGGCGTCCAACTGGTCTTGGCTGTCAATCTTGCTGGTGGCGTGCCGCTGGAAGGCAATTTTGACTTCTTCGGTGGGAATGCCTTGGCCGTCGTCGATGACCCTGATCTGCTCGACCCCGCCGGCCTTAATCTCGACGGTGATCTGGCTGGAGCCGGCATCGATGGAATTCTCAACCAACTCTTTGACCACCGACGCAGGGCGTTCCACCACCTCGCCGGCGGCGATCTTGGCGGCCAGGCCTGGGGGAAGGACTTTAATGGGCATGATTAAGTCCCGGCTCGACGGGTTCCGGCTGAAAGGGTCCCGGCTGAATCGCTAAGTGGGGGAAGCGGCTTAGAAAAGAGGAACTACCGAGCCCTTCTTGCGGTACTGCTTGTCTTCCGACGTTCCGGTGGCGTTGAAGTCGTTGACGATGCGATAGATGCGCTGCATCTCCTGGTCCACGGAGCGTTTGAAGAAATAGGGCGGGACCCAGACGCCGCCAAAGGCAGCGACCACTTCCGGATAGTCGTCGATGACGAAGTCTGGCTCGAACGGTACGCCCAGCTCCTCCAGACGTTCGTGGAAATGGTGGGTGGGCTTCTCGTAAACGCCACTCACATAGGGGTTCAGTTCGAATTTGTTGACGACTTCCCAACGCTCACCCATCCCGGACCAGATATAGATCTTGTGCTCATCGTCCAATAACGCCTGAAAGGTTTCCTTGGTATCCGGCCTCAGGCTATTGTCCAACCCGAGGATGGTGTAGTCCACATCAAAAAAGATATTCATCGGTAGCTAGCGGGCCCTCTTTTCCCCGGTTCTCTTCTTCTCTAAAGATTTTTCCTGTACGGGTCAGGATTATAGACCAGTATTCCCGTAGATTCATTGCTTCATATGGGCCGGTTATGTCAAATATACGACCCGGCATTCATTATTTCAATCGGTGATTTACGCGGCTTCGGCGATGGCCGCATCCACTGCGGCGGCACCGGCGCCGACCATCAGTTTGTCGCCCACTTTGAGCAGGGGCCGGCGTACCAGCTTGGGCTCCTGCAGCATCAGCTTGACCATCTCGTCATCGGTGAGTTGCTTGTCGGCCAGGCCCAGCTTCTTCAGGCTGGGACTACGGCGGGCGAAGATGTTCTCGGTGCCGTTCATCGCCGCCAGTTCGCGAATCTCAGTCTCACTAAATGGTTCCTTGAAGAAGTCCCGGTCGGTAACCTCCAGCCCGTTCTGCAAGAGCAACTCCCTCGCTTTGCGGCAGGTCGATCAACGGGGCCACCAAAAAAACTCGACGGTCTGGCTCAATCGTGCCTCCAGGTACTCCTAGAATCTCCAGCGGTAACACCGGATGCCGGAAATCCACGGCGTATCTTATACCTCTTAACGGCTTGTGAAAAGAGGGTCTTATTTTAGATTCTAAAGAACATCAATTCCGGATTGGAGCGCCATTCGCGAATGTCACTCTGAGTGAAGCGAAGGGTCTGCCAAGTTCCTGATCAGTAGGTTCTTCGTCGGCCTACGGCGCTTCTCAGAATGACAGGTTGCGTTGCGTGTTCGGTCTCAGTTGCGGCGAGCTTAAGGCCCTTCCTGGGCTTCTTTCTGCAAGTCGTAGAGTTTGTTGATCGCTTCCAGGGGCGTCAGGTTTGGGATATCCAATTCTTGGAGCAGGCCTTGCAATCTCCCGCCGTCGTTGAACAGGGCCATCTGCTGAGCGGGTTCCGCTTTCGACTTGATGTGTCTGCCGCCGTTCTGGGCGCTCTGGGCCTCCAGGTCGGCCAGCACCTCCCAGGCGCGGTTGATCACGCCCTGGGGCAACCCGGCGAGCTGGGCCACATGGACACCGTAGCTCTTGTCGGCGCCGCCGGGCACTATCTTGTGCAAGAAGACCACGCTGTTGCCTTCTTCGGTCACGGCCACGCTGCAATTTCGAACTCCCGGCAGGCTGGCTGCCAGTTGGGTGAGCTCGTGGTAATGGGTGGCGAACAATGTCTTGCAACCCAGCCTTGGGTCGTTGTGGATATGCTCGATGACCGACCGGGCAATGGATAGGCCGTCATAGGTGCTGGTACCGCGGCCGATCTCGTCCAGAATCACCAGCGAACGGGGCGTGGCCTGGTTCAAGATTGCGGCCGTCTCGACCATCTCAACCATGAACGTGGACTGTCCGGTGGCGAGGTCGTCTTGCAGCCCGACCCTGGTAAAGATCCGGTCCACCAGGCCGATGGTCGCCTCGGAGGCCGGCACGAAACAGCCGATCTGGGCCATGAGCGTGATGATCGCCACCTGTCGGATATAGGTCGACTTTCCGGCCATGTTGGGGCCGGTCAGGACCAACACCCTGGCATCATCGTTGGAGAGATCAATGTCGTTGGGCACGTAGGCCCCGGTGTCCAAGACCCGTTCCACCACTGGATGGCGACCGTTCAAGACCCGGATCGCGTTGCCTTCGTCCAGGGTGGGCCGGACGTAACGGTTCTCCACAGCGGCATCGGCCAGGCCCGTGAAAACATCCGCCCTCGCGATGGCCGCGGCAACACGGCCGATGGCGGCCGAGGAATCCGCCAATTGGGCGCAGACACGGTGATAAACAGCGCGTTCCGCTTCTTCCAGCCGGTCCTTGGCGTTCAGCACCAAACTCTCGTATTCCTTGAGCTCCGGGACGATGTAGCGCTCGGCATTGGTCAGGGTCTGACGGCGGATATAGTCGTCGGGGACCTTGTCCGCATTTACCTTGCTGACCTCGATGTAATAACCGAACACCTGGTTATACCCCACCTTGAGACCCTTGATCTCGGTCCGCTCCCGTTCTCGTTGCTCCAGGCTGGCGATGAACTGCCGGGCGTTGGTCGAGGAGCTTTTCAGATCGTCCATCTCCGGCGAAAACCCCGGGCGGATCACGTTGCCGTCTCCCACCGCGCCTGTCGGGTCTGGAGCGATGGCCTCTTCGATAAGCGAACAGACGTCGGTCAAAGGCAGCAGCTGGCCCTGGAGCCAGGTCAATTTCGGCGAGTCTAGGAGTTCTGCCAGGCCGGGCACGACGGACAGACCGTCTTTCAGGGCGATCAATTCTCTGGGACTAACGGTCCCGGAGACTATCCGGCCGACGATTCGTTCCAGGTCTGAGATCTTGCCCAGACTGGAAATGGAGTTAGCCCGTTTCAGGCCGTCCTGGTAGAAGTGGTCCACGGCGTCCAGGCGTTGTTCCAATTCCTGCAGGTCCAAAAGAGGCTGACCCAGCCACTGGCGCAACAGCCGTCCGCCCATGGGGGTCTTGGTGCGGTCGACGGCCGCCAGCAGTGACAGTTCCTTACTCTCGTTCCTTCCTGCAGCGAACAACTCCAGGTTGCGGCGTGTCTGGGAGTCCAGGGCCATGAAGGTGCCGGTGGCGTAGATGGAAAGGTTGCCCAGCTGGAGTTTGGCGGCCTTCTGCGTACGGGCCAGGTATTCAACGATCGCACCGGCGGCGGCGACAGCCAGGTTCATACCCTCGCAGCCAAATGACTCCAGTGTGAGAATCTCGAAGTGGGACAGGAGCGATTGACGTGCCTCGTCGGGGTGGAACGTCCGGGATTCTGCGGGAGTGATCTCGTAGCCGTGGCCAAACCCGGCCCCATCCGGCTCAGCCCAGAGCGGGAGGTCTCCGGAATCGGGGACCAATACCTCTGCGGCATCGATGCGCTCCAGCTCTAGCGGCAGTTCGCTCAGCGAAAGCTCGGTTGCCGAGAATTCGCCTGTGGTGATGTCCACATAGGCCAGCCCGGCCCGTCCTTCGAATTCGGAGACGGCGGCCAGGTAATTGTTGGTCTTCTGGTCAAGCAGGGCCGATTCTAAGATCGTGCCTGGGGTTACGACTCGGACGACATCCCGGTCTACCAGCCCTTTGGAGGTCGCAGGGTCGGAGGTCTGCTCGCAGATGGCGACCTTGTGGCCCTTCTTGATGAGGCGGGAGAGGTAGGTGTTCAGGGCGTGGACCGGCACCCCGGCGAGGGGAACGCGCAGACCTTTGCCCATGCTGCGGGACGTGAGGGTAATCTCAAGCTCTTTGGCGGCGAGGACGGCGTCGTCGTCGAAGGTCTCGTAGAAGTCGCCCATCCGAAACAAAAGAATGGCGTCCGGATGTTCGCCCTTGATCTTGAGATATTGACGGCGAATCGGTGTCACTACCCAACCCTTCCCATAGGTGATTGCGCTAGGTGATTACACCGGGAATTCTACTACCATTTTCGGCCTGTGGGGGCATCTGTAAGAGACCGGATAATATTCGTTGGCGGGTGGGGGGTACTTCCTTGAGTATGGAGGGCCCTCGCCTCCGACTTTGTCGAGAGCCTCGACTCCGGCGGGCCTAACCCTCTCCCGTGCGCGGGAGAGGGTTATCTGCCAATTTACTAGGGGGACTAGGGCTTCCAGAAGCGTTCTTCGATGAAGTTCCAGCCCTGGGGCGGGAGTTTCTCTTTCATCTCTTCAATCATGCCGGGGTGACCGCAGGCGTACACCTTGGTGTCGTCTTTGGGGAGGTCGAACTTCGCCAGGTATTCCTCGGCGATGGTGTTGACCCGGCCGGTGACGCCGGTCCAATCCTTGTTCCGGTCCTCGGTGGGCCGGCTGATGGTCGGCACGAACTTCACAACGTCTGGGTGCTTCTCGGCCAGCGCTATGAACTCTTCATCGTAGGTCAGTTCGTCAACGTAGCTGGCGCCGTACATGATGTAGAAGATGTTGCCGTCATCTTTGCCTTCGTGGAGGTACTGGCGGACCATGCTAATGGACGGGGCCACGCCGGTGACCGTGGAGAGCATGAAGTGGTGGTGCATCTTCTTGTCCTTGGTGAAGATGCCCTTGGCCCGGGGCCGGACCGACATTTTTTCGCCAAGTTTCAAGGCCCACATCTTGGGGGTCAGTTCGCCTTCAGGCACCAGTTCGACAAAGATCTCCAGAAAATTCTCGTAGGGGGCTGAGACTATCGAATACGCCCGTTCTATCTTGCCCAGACCCAGGGTGCAATACTGGCCCGGTTTGAAGTCGAACTTCTCCGAAACTTCTAATTTGATGACCATCAGGTCTTCGGTCATTTCCCGGCGTTCCACCAAAGTGGCGGTGGGAAACGCTGGGTTAGGGGTCAGGTCTATAACGCTGCCTGACTCCGCTGTTGTTGCCTCTACCATCAGTACTCCTTGGGTTGTGTGCCGCAGATTATCTAAACCCGGCCAGAATCGCCAGGTCTCAATCTATGATCGTCTAGTCGTCCTTGCTGACTCGGGCTCGGCGGATGTCCAGCCCCGGAACGCGGGAGGCAGGCTCCATCTCCTCGGAACTCTGCAGGTCTATCGCCAACTGCCCGAACAGGGCGGTGGAGGCGACGACCCCCACGGGGACCGCTTCGTTGATATGGGCCAGACCAGCCAGTCTGCCGATGCCCATCTCCACCAAGACCTTGCCGCCGTCTTCGATGGACAACGACGCCGCGTCGGCGGGGTTCAATTCAACCAGTTCGTCTCTCTGGATGGTATTTTGCCTTGCCTTGACTATCTTGATGTCTCGTTCCTGTTGCAGCAGGACCCGGCCGGGCACGAACCACAACGGGAACTCATTGTCGGTTGCATCCTCATTGGATACGAATGCCGGGGTGATCGGTTCCGCCCGTCTGTCTTTGAAACCGTTCTCGTACAGGATGGACGTTCCCGAGCCGTTGCTCTCGACCGGCCATTGCAGGCCCCGGTCTTCCCGGCTGGCGTAGAGCATCTGGGTCGGCTGCGGGCTTTTCAGGTCGGTCTTGAACACCAGCCCGCCCTGATTGGCCAGGGTCCGGTAGGACACATTGGCGTAGACCGGCGCCACTCTGGCGATCTCGTCCATTGTCTCAGAGGGCGATGCTAGTAGAAAGCCGGGCGCTCCCATCTTGTGGGCCACGTCGCAGATGACCTGCCATTCGGGCCGGGCACCGTTTTCGGGCAGGCGTTTACCAGGTTTTAGACGCTGGATGCGCCGCTCCAGGTTGGTGAAAGTACCGTCTTTCTCGGCGAAGGTGGCGCGGGGCAGAACAACATCGGCCCGCTGAGCGGAGGCGGTCAGGAATGAATCGCAGACCACTAAGAATTCCAGGTTATCAAGGGCAGCCAGTCCGTCGCCCAATTTGTCGTTGGTGAAATTAGGGCTGTCTCCAATCAGGAACAGGGACTTGACCCGTCCGCTGGCCGCGCCTTCGATTATGTGAGTCAGGCCGAGCCCTGGTATCTCAGGGATGGTCGTGTCCCAAAGGGCTTCCAGGGCCTGGCGGTCTTCGGCATTTGAGACCATCCGGTATCCGGGTAGCCGGTCGGGAACGCAGCCCACGTCCCAGGCGCCCTGTTCATTGGCCCCGGGCCTCATGGGGTAGATACCCGCGCCGGGTTTGCCCAGGTTACCGGTGACCAGAGCCAGGTTCACCAGGGAAAGGACACAGTCTCGGGAAACGCGGGGCTGAATATTATCAAGCGCGTAGACCAGCGCCGCCGTTTCTGCTTCGCCGTAGAGACGCGCCGCCTCGGCGATGTCGGCGGTGGAGACCTGCGTTATCTTGGATATCTCGGCCAGGTCGAGGGCGCTCAGCGCGTACTGCAGGGTGGCTGGGCTTTCGCAGTTCTCAGCCAACCAGTCTTCTTTCTGGAAACCCTGGTCGATGACCGACTTCAGCAGCCCGCCCAGCAGGAGTTGCTCGGTGCCAGGGGCCGGGCGCAGCCACACATGAGCGTAACGGGTCAGTTCAACTTCACGGGAGTCGATGACGACCAGCTTGGTGCTCTTTCGGGCCGCCCGTTTGATGGGCACGGCCACAACGTTGTGTTCTTCGGTGACGTTGCTGTTGAAAACCAAGATACAGCCGGCCTGCTCCAGGTCCCAGATGGGGTTGGTGGTGCCGGCGTAGCCCAGAGACTGCTCCAGACCCAGGGTCAGCTCAGGTTGGGTGTTAGAGGTCTGGTCCACGTTGTTCGACTTCATCGCCGTGCGGGCGAACTTCTGGGCCAGGTAGTGCTCTTCATTGGTGCTGTTGGGTGAAGTCAGGAAGGCGAAAGACTCACCGGAATACTCGGCCAAGCGCGCGGCCACAACGTCCAGCGCCTCATCCCAAGTCGCCTCGACCAATTGGCCGTCACGGCGGACCAATGGGGTCTGCAGGCGGCTGACGTCGTTCACGAATTGGAGGCCGAACTTGCCTTTGAAACAGGCCTGACCGTGGTTGGCGGGGGAGTTGATCTCCGGGATGGCCCGGATCAGGGTACCGTCGCTGTCATATTCGATGTTCATCTGACAACCCACGGGGCAGAGGGGACAGACGGTCCGTTCTACCGTGCTTGGCTTGTCCCACTTGTGGTCACGTTCGACCAACGCGCCGACCGGGCAGACGTCGATGCAGGCGCCGCAGAACTCACAACCAGACTCCAGCAGAGACGTCCCGAACGACGTACCGACCAATGCCTGACCGCTGCGTTCGGTCATACCGATGGCGTCGTCGCCGCGTAGTTCTTCGCAGGCACGGACACAGCGGGCGCAAACGATGCACAGGTTGTAGTCGCGGTCGTAGAAGGGGTCGGCGACTTCCAGCGGTATATTTCGGTACTTGTACTGCAGGGGCGATTCCAGGTTCATGCCCAGATAGCGGACCGTGTCTTTGAGCTCGCACCGTTCATTCTTCGGGCAGGTCACACAGCGGTCATTGACCGAAACGTGGCGCAGACAGACGTCGGTGGGGCCGCAGATATCGACGCGGTGGCAGGTGAGGCAGCCGCTGGGGTGCTCGGCGATGAGCATCTCCATAACGGAGCGGCGCAGGTCGTTCACTTCGGTTGACTCGGTCTGGACTTTCATCCCGTCGGTCACGGGCAGGGTGCAGGCGGCGGGGAAACCCCGTTGGCCCTCCACACTGACCACGCACATCCGGCAAGCGCCGTAGGACTTCATCCCGGGGTGGTAGCACAGGTAGGGGACGTAGACCCCGGCATCAATGGCCGCTTCCAGGACCATCTTCCCTGGCTGGGTCTTGACCTCTTTACCGTCAAAAGTGATTGTTATTTCGTCGGCCATCGGTAGCCTCTATATCTCGCCGGCCTAGCTCGAATCAGCCTCGGCCGGTCTAGCTTCAAATTTGGTTAGCGCCGGGAGAGCGCCGGAGAGAACCGGGGCATCGAGCAGGTCCCGGTGGGGCACTCATGATCAATGATATGGGTATCGAATTCAGGCCCGAAGTAACGCAGGGCCGAAGACACAGGGTTGAACCCCAATTGCCCGTGGCCGCAGAGAGAACCGGCCTGCATGTTCACGCCGATATTCTGCATTAGGCCCAGGTCTTCGGGAGTGCCTTCCAAGCGGCAGATGCGTTCTAGGACTTCTAGCAGGTGGCTCATGCCCATCCGGCAGGGGAAACACTTGCCGCAGGACTCGTATTGGCAGAAAGCGATGAGGGAACGGGTCATATCCACGATGCAGGATCCCTCATCGGCTGCGATAAGACCCCCGGAGCCAACGATGGCGCCAGCAGCCCGCAATATCTCGAAGTCCAGCAGGATGTCGATGTTGTCCGCGCCCAGCACGCCGCCCAAGGGGCCGCCGGTCTGCAGGAATTTCAGTGTCTTGCCGTCCCGCATGCCGCCGGCTGCCTCGTTGATAACGTCTTTCAGGTTAATGCCGAGAGGCACTTCCACCATGCCGGTGTACTGCAGGTTGCCCGACAGGCACAGGATGACCGTGCCAGTGCTGGTGTCGTGTCCGATTCCCGCGAACCATTCGCCGCCCTTGGAGACTATCTCCGGGACGTAGGACAGGGTTTTGACGTTGTTGATGTTGGTGGGCTTGCCGAAGAGGCCGACCTGCGCCGGGAATGGAGGCCGGAAACGGGGCATGGCCCGTTTGCCTTCGATCGCTTCCATCAGCGCCGATTCCTCACCGGCTACGTAGGAGTCGCCGGTCAGGGCAATCTCAATCTCGTAGCTGAAGTCCGAGCCCATGATGTTTTCGCCAAGGAACCCGAGCTCTCTGGCCTGCTCGACGGCAGCGCGGCAGCGGTCTATCGGGCCGTTGTGGCCGTGGCGTATGAAGATATAACCCTTGCTGGCCCCGGTGGCGTATCCGGCGATGATCACACCTTCTACCAGGGTGTTCGGGTCGCTCTCCAGGATGTTCTTGTCGTTGAAAGCCCCGGGGTCGCCCTCTTCGCAGTTGCAGAGGACGTATTTTTCGGTGGCAGGATTGCCCGCCAAGAAGCTCCATTTGGTGGCCGTGGGGAACGCAGCGCCGCCCCGGCCCCTGAGTCCCGAGGCCTTGACCTCATCCAGGGTCTGTTCGCGGTCCAGGCTTGTCAGGGCCTTGTGCAGGGCCTGATAGCCACCATTGGCCACGTACTGGTAGATGTCCATCGGGTCGATGTTGCCGGCGTTCCGGAGGACTATACGGTTCTCCCAGATACGCATCGGGTGTTGGTCCAAGTCGGGGATGCCGTCCGGCACCGGAGTATCGTTGCCTTCTTCGGCGATATAACCCAAGGCCTTGGCGGTGATGGGCGAGCCACCGGCAACGTGGGCGGAGATGATCTCTGCCACGCTTTCGGTATCAACGTTGCCGTAAAAAATACGGTGTCCGCCGGGCAGTTGCACATCTAGGAGTGGTTCGGCGAAACAAAGGCCCAGGCAGCCGACGCGGCTGACCTCGGCGGAAACGCCTTGGCTGGCCAATTCGGCATCCACAGCGTCGGCAACTTCAAATGCTCCGGCAGCCTCGCCACAAAGCGCGGTGCCGATGCGAATCCACGGCCTTTCGCCAGCGGTTAATTCCTGCCAACGTTTGCCGGCTTCTAGGCCGACTTCTAAGAAACTACTTGCCATGGGTTTCCTGCTTCAGGAGGTTGGCTACGTTCTTGGCGGCGGACTCGGGGTTGACCCGGCCAGCCAGATGGTGGTCCATGGCCATCACCGGGGCTTGGGAACAGGCGCCAAGGCAGGTATTGAACTTCACTGTGAGGCGTCCGTCAGGGGTGTCGCCCTCATCTTCCATCCCAGAGGCTTCCAAGACGGACTTGAATATCTCCATCGCGCCCACCAAATGGCAGGATGCGCCCCAGCAGACCTCGACCACGTGATCGGCGGGAGGTTCGAACCGGAAGTTGGGGTAGAAAGAAGCAACGGCCCAGACATCATTGGTGGTGGAGTTGGTGAACCCCGCCACGAATTCGAGGGCCTCTTTGGGTATGTAACCCAGTTCATCTTCAACGGCGAGCAGGGACGACAATACGGTGACGGTCGGCTGCGTTTGGCCGTGGACTGCGTCGTGGATCCGCTGTTCTAGCCCACTCATGGTCTGGGCTCCTGATTCATCGGCTTGGGAAAAGGCTTGCTGGGGAGGGTTTCACGGCTGGTTCCCGGCTGGTTCAGCGTTGAATAATCGGCCGAAAATCGGTTCGTGAAATCAGTAACAATCCAAGCGGAATCGTAACACAGCCCCAGAGGTGATTCAACTGAAATTAAGGCCATAGATACACGAAAGAGACAAAGCTGGAGCCAGGCTATCAGTCCTCAAATACTTGGCAGATGGTTCGGTGATAAAATCGCTCTATGTTTGATGACCTGAAGAACCGCAAGGGCTTCCCTGTTGGGTTGGGTATTATCATCGGTTTAGTCATCGGGGCTTTGACTGGCAGCCCTGGCTTATGGATCGCGGCCGGTATAATGGTTGGCGCGGCCACCGAGTACATGATAATGAAGAGACGATCGAAAGGGTGAACGCCTGGCAGGCTAAAGAAAGACAAGCAATAGAATCAAAAAAAGGCGTCCCGATTAAATCGGGACGCCTTTTTTGTTTACTTAGAACAACTGCCTAGACTGATTATTCAGGCTTGGCGACGGCGCTCCCAACAAGGATGCGCTCGACGTCAGGGAAGAGGGTCTCGGCCCGCTCCCGGCACTCCGCATCGGTCAGACTCGAGAGGGGATGCTCGGCAACGATGTACTCGAAGTCGGGCACGCCCATCATGCGGGTCATGGCCTTGGCGGTGTTGTTGAATACGTGGGTGATGATCGAAGCCGTGGGCAGGCCCAGGCGCTCCATCTCGATTCCGTCGTGCACACTGCACGAGCTGCAGGAGCCTCAATCACCGATGCCGGTGATCAGGATATCCACCTTGTTGACCATGTCCTGGACAACTTCGGGCTTGGTGGGCAGGGAGGCTGAATGTTTGTTGAAGTAGACGATGTCTTTCAGGTCGTACTTCTCTTTCAGCATCTGACCCAGCTCGTAAAGGACCTTATCCGAGTTGGCCTTGGAGTTCTCCAGCAGACCCAGGGTCTTTCCCGATAGGGTGTCGGGACGCTCGTTCAAGCGGAAGTCACCGGATGACAGCGATGTCCCCGTGGGGTTTACCAGTCTCATGTTTCTAACTGTAACGGTCTCAGCCATGATTCCTCTCAGACTTTCTTTTTGTGATCGTAATAGACGGGATGGATAGCCAAAAATTGCTCCCTAATCATACACCGGAGGCTGCATTACGCAAGGCTCTGGCGGCCTGGCTTATGACCAGACCAAGGGAGTCCAACCCTCAGATTATCCCTTAAGGGCCTCTATCTTGGTGGTCCTGATCTGGAAACGTGTGGTGTCGATGATGGCGCTGTTGCGGCCACCGGTGCCTCCGCCCATCATCACCAGGATGTCTTCCGGGTCCTGGGCGCAGCGGCGGATGATCTTGTCATCGCCCTCACGTTCCGGCCCCTGGGCGATGCCAAGGCGGATGAGTTCGCTCTGGGGACGGACGGCGTTCTCCATCATGTAGTCCTGGATGCCTTTTCTGGTCCAGCCATCGTCGTTCAAAGTGATCGCGTGTTCCGGGCCGATGACCAGCACCCACTGAGAGGGATACCGGAAGGCCATGGACGCCGATTTCAGCGTGTCCGCGATAGCCATCAAGACGGACTCTCCGGTATGCCCGTAAGAGGCATTCACTGTGACTGGGTTATAGGCCACGGCCACGGTCACCGTGCTGTCTTCTTTCTTGAATCCCCGGGCGACGTGCATCGGCTCCCAGGGCGAGTCCTCTTCGTTCTCAGCGAAGCAGAGGGTGTACTTGCTGGGGTTGCCGAGCGTGCCGCGGTCGAGCGTGCCGGGCCGGGCGTCGAAGCCGTTCATGAAGCAAAGGCGGATCGCCCGCCCTAACACGGCGTTGGCCCGGTTTCCGGGGCCGAGAAGACCGTCTTTATAGTTGGCGCCGATCTCGTCGCGAATGGGGCCGTTCAGCACCATCAAAATGGCCGGCGAGCTGGTTGAAGCAGAAGCCATGTGGACGAAGTTCTTTTCTTCTTCCAGGGTCTTTAGCGTGGTGGTCAATACGGGGAAATACTCCGGCAGACAACCGGCCATCACCGCGTTGGCGGCGACGTTCTCGGAGGTCAGCACCCGGTTCCGCATCTCCAGAGAGATGATCTCTTCTTCGCCGGTGTAGCCGGACATCTCCAGCATCTCACGGACTTTATAGTCGACAGGCGGCACAACGGGCAGACCGTCGCTCCAGCCCATGCGGTAACACTCTTCAATGGCCTCGACGGTGTCGCTGGACTCCACTATCTTGGACCGTTCCATATTGGTCGTCATGCTATGCCTCCGATGTAATGGTCGCTGGTTTAATGGTCGCTGCTTTAATGATCACTGGCTTGAGGGGTTTACTGGAAATGCGCTGTTTAGTCAAATTGCGGCCCCGCCGCTTAGTCGTGCAGCCGGAGTTGGATACCGGATTTTTCTTCTTGAAGCTTGGCCACAGCGTCCGAGTCCTCCGGGCCCCAGCCCTTGAGTAGAGCTTCCACATGCCGCTGGTCAACCATGTTTGATAGTTCCATCGGGATGCCGTACTCGCGGCCTAGGTCGGTGGCCAGACGGACATCTTTGGCGGCCAGGGCGGTGGCGAAGCCGGGCTCGAAGTTGCCTTTGAACAAGAACCGGGGGAATTTGTCGGCCAGGCGTTTTGACCCGCCGGTGCTGTTGTTTATCACGTCGGCCAGGGTTGCCAGGTCCACGCCGGCCTTGACGCCCAGGGTGAGGGCTTCGGCCAGCAGAACGCCGGTTCCCATGCTCATCAGGTTATTGCAGATCTTGCAGACGGACCCGTTGCCGACGTCTCCGCAGTAGACCACGTGGGTGCCGATGCCGCCCAGGACAGACTTGTACTTCTCAAACGTAGCCTTGTCGCCGCCGACCATAACCGCCAGGGTCCCTTCAGCAGCGCCGTAGGTGCCGCCGCTCACGGGCGAGTCTAGCAGGGTCACGCCTCTGGCCGCACATTCTTCGGCGAGCCGGCGGACCATCGTCGGGGAGTTTGTGGAGAGGTCGAAGAAGACCTGGCCGCTACTTGCCCCTTCCAGGATTCCGTTTTCGCCCAGGACCACTGCTTCCACGTCCCTTGGCACCGGGAGGGACGTGAACACCAGTTCGTTGCCCGGGACGGCTTCCTTTGGATTGTCCGCCCACTTTGCGCCCATCTCTAGGAGATTGGTTGCGGCCTCCCGTCGCAGGTCGTGCACGGTTAGCTGATGGCCTGCTTTGATCAGATTGGCGGCCATGGGATTCCCCATGTTGCCGGTCCCGATGAAACCCAACTTCATCGCGTTCTCTCCTACTCATATCGGATGGCCGTCTCGGCGGCCGCTCCGCCCTGATTGGCGGTTGCTCGAATGCTCTTAGACGGGGCTTTTCGTCTTGGTCTTGGTCTTGGCCCGGGCCTTTAGATACGTCTTCGACTTCTTCTGGCGGGTCCGGTTGGGGGGCCACGCCGTAGGCCGAATCGTCTGATTTGTAATCAACCGTGTTCGGCGGCGGGGGTGCGGGCGTTGGCTTGGCATTGGGATCCAGGCCGTCCGGGGACTCGTCAAAGGCTTCTTTAGCCATCCGGAAGGCGTTCACCGCCGCCGGCATGCCGCCGTAGAAGACCATCTGGGCGATGATCTCTGATATCTCTACCCGGGTGACGCCGATGTGCAGGGCACCAGAGATGTGTCTCTTGATCATCTGCGGGCTATGCCCCAAGACAACCAACGCCGCGATGGTACAGAGGCTGCGCGTTTTGAGGTCAACGGCGGGTCTATTGTAGATCTCGCCGTAGATGACCGAGTCCACCAGACGCATGACCTCAGGCGCCAACTCGGCCATGGCGGCCGGGGGCACGGGGTTGTTGTCGGGACCATAGTAATGCTGCCGGAAATCCAGGGCAGCCTGGTCCAAATCTTTTACGTCGTCTTTCGGGGTTTCTTGATTGCCGTCTTCGGGACTCACGATATCTCCAAAATAAAATGCTGATAGCTGAAGGCTATTTTATAACCTGCCAGTAGCGTTTGCCTTCCTTGAGCACCACCTTTCCTATGTGGTCGTCGGGATGGAAGTGACCGGCGGCGATGACAATGTCTTCCGATTCGGCCCTATCCAGGATCATCTTCCGGTTAAGTTGGCTGGCCTCTTGATCGGTGTCGACCCCTGCTGTCCACTCTGGCCGTTCTACCTGTACTTTGCTGTGGAGCAGGTCGCCCACCACCATCGCTTTTTGACCCTGTGAGGTGATGTCAAAAACCATGTGGCCGGGAGTATGGCCGGGGGTGGATATGGCCGTGATTTCGTCGCTGATTACATGGCCGTCCTCTATCAGGTCCAGCAGGCCCATCTTTTCCAACGGCAGGATGTTCTCGGCCACCCAGGGGGCGTTTTCGGCGAACTCAGGCTTGGTGAAGTGGTCCCAGTCCAATTGGGGAGCCAGATAACGCGCATTGGGGAAATAGGGCTTGGGCTCGGAACCGGTGTAGTCGATGTTCCAGCCCACGTGATCGATGTGCATGTGGGTGATCAAGACGAGGTCCACGTCTTCTGGATTAACGCCAGATATCTTGAGTTGGTTCATCATGTCGCCGGTGCGATTTGCCCGGCTTGGATGGGGACCCGGACCCATGCCGGTGTCGACCATGATGGTCTGACCCTGCGAGCGTAGGTAAAAATGCCCGTAGTAGAGCTGCAACTGACAGTCTTCCAGGGCGTCGTGGTAGCGCTCCCAGTCGTGGGCGTCAGTGGTCGGGAACATCACCGAGGGGTCACGGGGCGGCGGGAGCATATCCAAGACGAACTGGATCTCTACGTTGCCTACTTTTATCTGGTTGGCCATGAATAGCTCCTTTGGTTTCTAGCGACGGGCCTAACGTTTAAGTCCTTTAGTGATCGGGTAAGCATCTTAATGAGTAGCTGGAAGCACAGACGATTGCCCAAGGGCAGTTGATTAATAGGTAATCATTGAATAGAGGTCGTAATCAGCCAGGTTCTTACGCCCGTCCAAGAACGACAATTCGATGATCACGCCGATCTCCGAGACGATGCCGCCGGTCATTTCCACCAGCCGTGCGGTGGCGCCGAGGGTGCCGCCGGTGGCTAGAAGGTCGTCGATGATCAAGACCTTTTGGCCTTTCTCCACGCCGTCCGCATGGATCTCCATGGTGTTGGTGCCGTATTCCAGTTCGTAGTCGGTAGAAAGGGTTTCCGCGGGCAGTTTGCCCGGTTTCCTGACCGGAACAATGGCTTTACCCAACTCACGGGCCAGGGGAGCGCCAAACAGGAAGCCGCGCGATTCAACAGGAACGATGACATCGAAGTCGGCGTCCTTGTAACGCTCCACCAATTGGGCGATGGTGTAGTCAAAAGCTTTGACGTCGCTCAATAAAGGAGTGATGTCTTTGAAAAGAATCCCCGGCTCCGGGAAATCTGGCACATCTCTGATGAATTCTTTCAGGTCCATATGGTCTGCGTTGCCCTTGCCGTAACCAGCGTCTTACCAGCGTCTTAAATGTGGCTCCCACGGCTGAATCCCGTGGTATCAGTGGTACGGCCCTGTATATTAGGATATAAGTTGCGCGGTTCTGGCCCTGTGCCGGAGCGTTGGGCCGTGCCTGAAAGTGTAGATTACGGCACAGACGCCGTCAAGACGAAGGGGGTTAGTGAGGGGGTTGTCGGAATTCGTCAACCTTGGGCGTGAATCCGATTGACTTTCTGCGTCCGGATTTATATAATTTAGTTTGATTCCTGGTTACGAAATGGCCCCACGAATGCGGGGCTATTTTTTAGTCTTAAGCATTTCGATGCTGAGCCCAGGCCCGGAACCGGGAGCCTTGATGCCCCGGTGGCGCAATGGCAGCGCAGTCGATTTGTAATTGACAGGTTAGGGGTTCGAATCCCCTCTGGGGCTTTTAAAATTGAATCCCGTCGGATCCATTCCCGGCGGCGCGAGGTACGGCTAGACCGGGGTCAGATTTAAAACGATTTAAACCACCCTCGATTGCACCAGTACCAGGATATATGCGAAGATTCCCATGCCTGGAGGGGTGGGTGAGTGGTTAAAGCCACCAGACTGTAAATCTGGCGTCCGGAAGGGCTTCGCAGGTTCGAATCCTGCCCCCTCCACCAACACCAATGTTTCAGGGAATGTTCAAGAGATGTCTCCGGGTTACGGCCCGGATGCACAAAGCGCATACTAGTAGGCACAGGCAGCCGTTAATCTATCAGCCCAGATAGCTCAGCGGCAGAGCGCGTTCTTGGTAAGAACGAGGTCGGCGGTTCAATCCCGCCTCTGGGCTCCAGTAACAATCGGCCCGAATATTAAAACCAGGGTTCGAGTATGAAAAGTAGGGAGGACACCTAAGAGATGGCAAAGCAGCAATTCGACAGAACAAAGGACCACGTCAACGTAGGCACGATCGGCCACGTGGACCATGGTAAAACCACCTTGACCTCTGCCATCACCAAGGTGTTGGCGGACCAAGGCCTGGCCAATTACCTGGATATGGACAGCATCGACAATGCCCCTGAAGAGAAGGCCCGTGGCGTAACCATCGCCATCGCCCACGTGGAGTATGAGTCGGAGACCCGGCACTACGCCCACGTTGACTGCCCCGGTCACGCTGACTATATCAAGAACATGATTACCGGCGCGGCCCAGATGGACGGCGCGGTATTGGTCGTGAGCGCCCCGGACGGCCCCATGCCCCAGACCCGTGAGCACATCCTCCTGGCCCGCCAGGTTGAGGTTCCCAGCATCGTTGTCGCCCTGAACAAGTGCGACATGATGGACGACGAAGAGCTCCTGGAACTGGTGGAGCTTGAGGTCCGAGACCTCCTGAACCGCTACGACTTTCCTGGAGACGACATTCCGATCGTCCGCGTTAGCGGATTGAAGGCAATCGAAGGCGACGCGGACGCGGTTGCCGGAGTCCTCGAACTGGTCAAGACCATGGACGAGTACATCCCCAAGCCCGAGCGCGTGATTGACCGCCCGTTCCTGATGCCCATCGAAGATGTCTTCGGCATCAAGGGCCGCGGCACTGTGGTCACCGGCCGTGTAGAACGAGGCACCTTGAAAGTCGGTTCCCCCGTGGAGATCATTCGCTGGGGTGACGTCCGCGAGACCGTTGCCACCGGCCTGGAGATGTTCCACAAGAACCTGGACACCACCGAAGCCGGCGACGCCGTGGGCATCCTGCTCCGTGGTGTGGACCGGGAAGAGGTCGAGCGCGGTCAGGTATTGGTTGCGCCCGGCACCATGAAGCCTTACACCAAGGCCGAAGCCGAGGTATACATCCTTAGCCGTGAGGAAGGTGGACGGCACACACCGTTCTTCTCCGGCTACAAGCCCCAGTTCTACATCCGGACCTCCGACATCACCGGTGAGTGCACACTCCCCGAAGGCGTCGAGATGGTCATGCCTGGGGACAACGTCAAAATGAACATCGAACTGATGAGCCCGGTGCCGATTGAAGAGCAGATGCGCTTCGCCATCCGCGAAGGCGGACGGACCGTAGGCTCAGGAGTCATCACCAAGGTGGTGGAATAAGACATGGCTAGAAAGACAGCCGACGTCCGACAGATTATCACGCTGCAATGCGGCGACTGCCGGGAGCGCAACTATACAACCGAGAAGAACCGGCGCAACGATCCCAACCGGGTGGAATTGCGCAAGTACTGCTCCAGGTGCCGAGAGCACAAAACCCACCGCGAAGTGAGGTAACCTCCGATGGCTAGGGCATCAGCGCGCAGCCAACGAATCGTCGCCCCATCAGGTGGCGGCCGTACTGGACCCGTGAGTTTCCTACAGGAGACTTTCTCGGAACTGCAAAAGTCCCATTGGCCCAGCCGGGAAGAAACAGCAAGGCTGACCGTGGTGGTCATCATATTGGCCATCGCAGCCGGTTTTTTCCTTGGTGGACTAGACCGGATATTCGCCGAGTTATTCGCCCGGGTGATTTTCTAGAGGACCAGGGCCTGGAATCCGGGCCTGGTTGGCCTCAACAGCCGGCGCAAACCACCGGCATAAATAAAACGTACTAATACAGGGATGGGGGCGCTTTACGGCGTTTCCCATTTCTGCTTGACCTAGCAACGGATATTGCATCATGACTACCAGCAACACATCGGAGACCGAAGAAACCCAAGGACCTCGTTGGTACATCGTCCATACCTACTCCGGCCAAGAAGACCTGGTGGAGAAGAACCTCCGCCTGCGTATACAAAGCCTGGACATGCAGGACCGTATCAACGAAGTACTGGTTCCTACTGAGGAAGAGGTCGTCTTTAAGGACGGCCAACGGCGGTCTGAACGCAAGAAACTGTTCCCCGGCTACATCCTGGTCCAGATGACCATGGATGATGAAAGCTGGTACGCCGTTCGCAATACCCCCGGCGTAACCGGGTTCGTATCCACGGAAGACGAACACGACAAACGGCCCAAGCCGGTCCCTCTGGAAGATAAGCAGATGGAGGACATCCTCAAGCAGGTTGACTCCGATCCAACCCGCGTTAACATCGGTCTGGAACGCGGCGAGACCGTGCGGATCACCGAAGGCCCGTTCGTGGACTTCATCGGTTCCATCAACGACGTGGACGAAGGCAAGGGCAAGGTCCGGGTTATGGTATCCTTCTTCGGGCGTGAAACGCCTGTAGAACTGGATTTCTTACAGGTGGAGCGCATCTAAGGCTGCCTCTAAATCTGGCTGAAACCCAGACCAGTATCAAACAAGAGAGTATCTGAAAGGAGCCCCCGTTGGCGAAGAAAGTTAGAGCCATCATCAAACTGCAACTAGAAGCCGGAAAGGCGACGCCCGCCCCTCCTGTGGGTCCCGCGTTGGGCCAACACGGCGTAAACATCATGGGCTTCGTCAAGGAATACAACTCCAAGACTGCCACCCAGGCTGGTTCCATCGTCCCGGTCCATCTGACCGTGTACGAAGACCGGTCCTTCACATTTGTAACCCGCACGCCCCCAGCGTCAGACATGTTACGTAAGGCCGCGGGAGTGGAGAAAGGGATCTCCGAATTCCGCGAAGGTAGCGTCGGCAGCATCTCGAAGCAGCAACTCAGAGAGATAGCCGAATCGAAACTGGCCGACCTGAACGCAGGCGGCGTTGATGAAGCGATGCAGATCATCGCCGGCACTGCCCGCAGCATGGGCATCGACGTAGGAGAATAGCAAAAATGGTCAAGCACAGCAGGCGGTTCAACACCGTCTCGGAAAAGGTCGACCTGGATAAGAATTACACGCCCTTAGAGGCCATGGAACTCCTTAAAGAAGTGTCCACGGCCAAGTTTGACGAGACGGTCGAACTCCATATCAGGACCAACGTCGACCCGCGGCACGCCGATCAAATGATTCGTGGCGTCTGCAGCCTGCCTCACGGCCTGGGCAAGACCATCCGTGTGGTGGTGTTTGCCGGAGCCGAGGGCGCAGAAGAAGCACGCGCCGCCGGCGCTGATTTCGTTGGCGAAGATGACCTTATAGAAAAGATCGAAGCTGGTTGGGACGATTTTGAAGTCGGCCTGGCCACTCCGCAGGTGATGCCAAAGATTGGTAAATTGGGCCGTATCCTGGGCCGCAAGGGCCTCATGCCCAACCCACGCTCCGGCACAATGGTCCAACCCCAAGACCTGGCTCGCGCGGTTCAAGAGGCCAAAGGCGGACGGACCGAGTACCGGACCGACCGCGCCGCTATCATCCATTCGTCAGTCGGCAAAGTCAGCTTTGAAGCCGACAAGCTGGTGGATAACCTGGCAGCATTATCCAGTGCTATAATCAGAGAACGACCCGATAGCATAAAGGGTGCGTTCTTCCGGTCGGCTTATATCACGTCGACCATGGGCCCCAGCGTTCAGCTGGATATCGCAGCCCTAAGCGCCCTGGAATCCCCGGAATAATCCGGGGTCTGGCCCTACCGGCCAACTTTACAATCTAGCAGCAAAACGCCAAAGACCGTGGGTCCCCGCAAGGGGGTAAATGCGAAAGCAGCCGGCACAGGCGCGACGGACAGATTTTCGGAGTAACCGACTCCCTGCGCCGCGTCTATGGCGTAGGGATTTTTTTATTCCCGGCACATTTCCGGGAATACGTAACGTACGACTCCTAACGTACGATAAATGAAGTGCAAACAATAGGGAATGTTGGAGGATTGATTTGCCCACCCAGCAAAAGGTAGACCTGGTCCAAGACGTCAGGGAACGACTAGAACGCAGTAGCATCACGATGACCGCAAATTATGCCGGCATCACGGTTAACCAGATGATCGAGTTGCGCCGGGCCATGCGGGCCGGTGGCGTAGAATTCACCATCATGAAAAACACGCTGCTATCCTTGGCCGCCGACGAGGCCAATAAGCCCCAGTTGAAAGAGATCATCCAGGGCCCGACGGCCGTGGCGATAGCCTACGACGACCCAGTCGAAGCCGCCAAGGCCTTGGCGGAGTACGTCCGCACCGGCGGTTCAACGCTGGCCATCATCGGCGCTGTCATGGGTGACGGCGCGGCCATGTCCCCGTCGGAGTTCACGAGGCTGGCATCACTGCCGCCCAAACCCATAATCCTGGCCATGCTCTTGGGGCAGCTGAATTCCCCAATCACCCGCCTTGTAACCGTCATGAACGGTCCGATGCAGGGTCTGGGCAACGTGCTTGCGGCCCGGGTGCGTCAGTTAGAAGAAGAAGCCCCGGCGCCGGCCCCAGAGCCCGAACCGGCCGCTGCCGAGCCAGAAGCATCCACAGACTCAGAAGAGGCTCCGGCTGATGAAGCTGCGGCCCCCGAAGCGTCGTCAGATGATGCGCCCACAGACGAAGCTGCATCTGATGAAGCTGCAACAGAAGAAGCGCCGGCTGAAGAAACGTCGGCCGAAGAAGCGGAACCTGAGGCAGAGGCCGCTGAAGGAGAACCTGCTGCTGAAGCCGAACCGGAAGCAGAAGCTGCCGGTGAGGAAGAGGCGGAATAGTCCGCCTGGCGATAAACCTAACTAGTAATCAAAATCAATCAGCCCGACCATAATAGAGGAGACATCATGACTAAAGACGAGATCATAGAAGCTATCAAAGGGATGAACGTCATGGAATTGTCCGACGTAGTGAAGGCCCTCGAAGAGGAATTTGGCGTCAGCGCCGCAGCCCCCGTGGCCGTAGCCGCTGCACCCGCCGCCGGTGGCGCACCTGCCGAGGGCGGATCGGACGCCGACTCCGGCGAGCAGTCCGAGTTCGAGGTCAGCTTGAAGGACATCGGTCCCAACAAGATCAACGTCATTAAAGCCGTCCGTGAGGTCACTTCCCTGGGCCTGCGTGAGGCCAAAGAGCTGGTTGAGTCCGCTCCCACAGCCATCAAGGAAGGCATCGCCAAGGAAGAAGCCGACGAGATCAAGGCCAAGCTGGAAGAGGCTGGAGCCGCCGTCGAGGTCAAGTAGTTCTACCGCTACTGATCTAGGAGGGCCAATTGGGCCGAAAAGACAGGGAGCGCTTCCAGCGTAATCGGGATAGTGATCCAAATTATGTTGGGTACCGCGGGTCGGATACCGTGACCGTCCATGCGCCATCGCCGGAAACGAAGATGGAGACTGTGGTCTGTTCGGCGTGCAGCCGCAAGCGCAATGTCGCCAGCGACAGCCTCCCGGACGACATCAGCACCTTTGTGTGCCTGAGTTGTCAGTCGAGTGCTGCCTGAGTCAGTCCCTCTCAACTGGAAACATATCAATCGGGCAATAAAAAGGCCTCTCCTTCGGGAGAGGCCTTTTCTTGTTCGCCTTCTTCTTCAACGCCCCCGTGATCCCCAAGAGGCTGATTCAGAGGCTGATTCAGGATCCTATCGGAACGGCGGCAACTGTTCGTCTAGGAATTCATAGGCCCGGTTGAACTGGCTTTCGCCTCCATAACCACTGGACTCAGAAACGGAGTGAACCTCGACATCGGGAGTCAGACCGGTCCTCTCCAGCAACTTCCCCATCGGGGTGTAACGCCGGGAGACCGGAAGGTACATCGCCGAGCCGTCGCTCAATTCTACAAACTCGTAGGCTGAAGCGTCGCCAAAAGTCGACGTCCCAAACAACGTCGCCCTCCCGGCGTCCTGCAAGGCCGCAGCCAGCGTCTCTGCCTCACGGGCTGTTTGCCCGTTGACCAACACTGCAATCAGCAAGCCATCCAGGTTCAAACGGTCTTCATTCGGGTCTATGGTCACCTCGAACCGTTCTCCGTCACGCGCCTCCACGTAACCGAAGACTGTCCCTTCAGGTAGGAACTGGCCGGCTGTCTCCTTGGCCGCCGATGCTGAACCTCCCGGGTTGGTCCTGATGTCCAGCACCAGGGCCAGCATATCGAACCTGTTCAAAGATTCCAGGGCGCTGAACACCTGCTCCCCGGTGTTGTCCCTGAACCTAGATATCCGCAGATACCCGATACCGCCCGGGATCAGTTGGCTGGACACGGACTGCAGTTCGATGTCGCCCCGGAAAACTTCAAGGACAATAGGTTCGGGTTCGCCTTCCCTTAGCACAACCAACTCCACCTTGGTGCCCTTTGGCCCCGCCACTTGGTCGACGACTGCTTTAATCCCCTGACCTTCAACAGACACGCCTCCCACGGCAGACAGGACGTCCCCGGCAAGAACGCCCGCGCTTGCGGCTGGCGAACCGTCGAAGGGGAAAAGGACGATGCGGCCGTCTTGGGAGACCACTCTGGACCCGATGCCCAGGTAAGTGCCTTCTATGCCTCCTTCCAAGCTCTCTTTAGCCAAGGGATATTGGGTGGCGTTCAAGAAGACGGCAGACGAGTCGCCAAGACCAGCCAACAGCCCGATTACGGCCGCCTCGGTGACGGTGGCTGGGTCAAAATCCGGGTTCAACTCCTTGTACTTGGCCATCGCTCGCCAGAGGTCAACCATTTCGTTCGGCACGTGGGACGGCGGCTGGCCGCGCATGCGCCCAATCTCTGTCAGGAACGGGTAGGGAGAGACGTCGATCAAGTCCAGCACTCTGGACATGGCGCCCGAAACCGCAGCGTCTGGCTCAAGTGACTCCGAACTAAGGTAGAGCTGGTCGATCTTCTCCCAAGCCTCCCAGACCAGCGCCAGGCCGTCAGACGTTTCCTCGCTGGTCGGTTCGGAATCCGATGAGCCGTTACAGGCCACCAGAGCGATCACGGCCACCAGCACTGCTGTTACAACGAACGCCCGAGGGAGCTTATGGAGGAAAAACGGTAATCTATACAACATATCTTTCTTGAATACGGGGCTGATGTCACGGTGGATTCTCTGGTAGCGTTCAGGCACAGATGCCCCCACTACACAGACGATAATTGTATCAGAAGCGGCCAGCATCCCCACCGCATGTGGCATGAATTCTCGACCATTGCCACCTAGCACGGCGCCTAGTAGACTGGGAGCAACGCTCACCACTAGTGAGACTATTCCCACCCAATCAGGAGTTGGCACCATGATTAAAGTCTCGGTTATTTACCCTAACGAAGAAGGTAAAAAATTCGACCACGCTTACTGGACAACCACCCACCTTGAACTGGTCCAGAGTCTGCTCGGCCCCATGGGCCTGGTGAACGGAGAGATGGAGAAGGGCGTTTCAGGCACAGACCCCAACGCCCCGGCGCCTTTCATAGCCCTAGGCCACCTCTACTTCAACACCGTCGAAGAACTCCACGAGGCATTCAAAGCCCATGCCGGAGAAATCATGGGTGACCTTCCCAACTTTACCGATATCAAACCGACACTGCAGATCAGCGAGACCCTGCTCTAGGGTGTTCTGGAATCGACAGCAAAAGGCGTCCCGATCACATCGGGACGCCTTTTTGATTTAAGGAGCGAAATGGCGCAGGCAGAAACAGACGCGAATTTCCAAGAGCTGTCCCAGCGGCTGATCAAGGAACATTGGGACTTCTATCCAACCGCAGGCTCGAGGATCGGACGCCACGAGTATGACGGGAGGTTGCCAGATCTCTCGCCGTCCCAGAATGTTCGCCGGGAAGGGGAATTGCAGCGCGGCCTGACCGAGTTGCGCCAGCTTGACCCCGCCGGCCTGGACGAGCCGGGTCAGATGAGCTACCGGATGATGGAGCTGTTCTTGCGCCGGGAGTTGTTCATCTTCAACGACCTCAAACCCCTGGAAAACAATCCCATGCGCCACACGGGCTACCTGAACGTAAGCGGCTACATCCGCCGTGATTACGCCCCGCTGGAGGACCGCCTGCGGTCAGCAGCCACCGCCATGCGCCAGGCACCAGATTTTCTGGACGTCCTTGACCAGGCTCTGGCAGACACACTTTCATCCCACGTGGTGGGCATGAGTGTGGAGAGTTACGCCGGGATGGCCCGTTTTTACCGCGTCGATCTGGCAGACGCCACGACCGGAGTGGCCGACCAGGAGATAGTGGGCGAATTTAACCAGGCCAGAGAATCTGCGGCAGCCGCACTTGACCGGTTCGTGGAGCGCCTCAAGAGCCGGGGCGCAGCCGGTCCCGGCGGTTTCGCCATCGGGTCAGAATTATATTCGGGCATGTTGGCCTCCGGAGAGGGCCTGGATGCGCCTCTAAGCCGGATTGCTGCCATCGGGCAGGCCAACCTGGAAGATAACCTGTCTCGCATAAAAGAGCTGGCTGAGCGCATCGCTCCCGGCCGGCCGGTTTCAGAGATCGTTGAGGAGATCGGCCGCAACCACCCCCAAGTCCAAGCCCTGATCCCCGAAACCCGGAATATGCTGGAAGACATCCGGCAATCTTTGATCGACTTCGACGTTATCTCCGTGCCTTCAGAAGACCGCTGCCAGGTCATCGAGACACCCACCTACATGCGTTACGCCTTTGCGGCGATGGACACCGCCGGCGCACTGGAAACCCAGGCAACCGAATCCTTCTATTACGTCACGCCTGTTGAGGACGACTGGAACCACCAACAGAGGGAAGAATGGCTGTCCAACTTCAACTATGACACGCTGAAGATCATCTCCATCCACGAGGTATATCCTGGTCATTTCGTGCATCATCTGCACAATCGCTACGGGCAGGAATTACCGCTCATCAACCGGGTGGCAACGGCCTATTCCTTCACCGAAGGGTGGGCGCACTACACCGAGGAGATGATGCTGGAAACCAAGTACGGTGAGGGGCAACCGAGGTTGTTATTGACCCAACTCCTAGAAGCGTTGGTCCGCAACTGCCGCTATATGTGCTCGTTCCGGATGCACACTGAAGACATGACGCTGGAGCAGGCCACCAGATTCTTCATGGACAATGCCTACATGGCTGAGCTACCGGCACGGAGGGAGGCACTGCGGGGGACATTTGACCCTGGGTACCTGAATTACACCCTGGGCAAGTTGATGATCCTCAAACTGCGTGAAGATTTCAAAAAAGAACAGGGCAGCGCCTATAGCCTAAAGGGCTTTCACGACCGGTTGCTGTCTTTTGGTGGACCGGCGCTGCCATTGCTGCGGCCCGCCCTGCTCAAGAATCCTGGCGATTCTGCGCTCTAGGTCGTTCTAAAGGTCAGTTTTCGGAACTCTTCGACATACTCGTTTCCGGAGCCGCCTTCGCTCGGCTGGGCGCGCTGCTTGATGAATTCCTCTATCTCCTGAGAGCTTCGACCGTCCATCTGGCTGGTATGGGCGCTGACAGCTTTGATCTTGGCATCCATCGATTCAGAGATGTCAATGCTGGTGTCGGCCTGCTCAGAACCCCAGAACAATATGGTCCCCGTCTTGTGGGGCTCCAGTCCCTCGTCCCGCCACAGTTCGACGAAATGGAGGTGGTCGCGGGCGCAGGGGAAAACCGCGTCCAATGTGACCTGCCCGGTGATGCGGTGGTCGCGGTGCCAGGCCATGTTCTTGCGGTAAGGCTCAGGGCACAGCACAACGTCCGGCTGGACCTGCCTTATCTGGCGCACCAATTCCCTCCGGAACTCATCATCGTCCTCAAGAGAACCGTCCGGGTGATGCAGTAGTACCAGTTCCTGGACGCCCAGAGATTCCACGGCGTCGGCCTGTTCCTGCTCGCGCATCTTGGATAGGTCTGCAGAAGAGATGTTCGGGTCGGTGGTCCCCTTTCCGCCGTCGGTGCAGAGGACGTAGCGAACAGTAGCTCCATCGCTGATCCATTTGGCGATGGTCCCGGAGCACCAGAAATCGGCGTCGTCCGGGTGCGGAGTGACTACCAGAACTTTTTGCGGGGTCTCATCCATTTGCCGGGGCCTCCTAGGGTCTCTGTTGCTGGGCCTCGTCAGGCCACCCGGGGCTATGACCTGATTCTTGGGGCGCTAGAGCATAGGTTACGATAACCTGCTAAATAATTCCCGATTACGTAACTTTACGAATTTAGCCGGTGGATATTCGCTCTAGTTGCGGGCAGAATATCATCGTTGTTAAGCGTAAGATACTCTGCTACAATCGGCCAAAGTTTTGTGCACGGCCCCGCACACTTTGACCGCCTGGATTTCCACCTGCCGCACTTGTCGGTGTCGAAATCCGTCAGTTCGAGCTTCAATAACCCAGTTTTAGAGTTTACCAGTCTGGAAGACCTCTTTGCCAGTCGTTAACTATACAAACAACCACAATTCGGCCCTCGCCGAATTCGTCGGTCACCACGGCAGCCCAACCAACGACCTAGACGAACTCTGCCGTAGCACATTTCTGGGCGTACTAGGGCAACCCGGACTCGAGCCAACCGAGAATTGCCTTGTGTTGGAAGACGACGGCCAGATAAAAGGATTGGCACTGATCTTCCGAGAGTTCCCCATCGGCCGTTCAGTAATCGAATTGATGACTGTCCCCGAACTAGCCGGCGGTGCGGAAGAGGCAGAATTGGTCAGACTGGCAGTGGCAAAAGCAGAAACTTCGAAGCTGGAGGTAGCCCACGTCTGCGTGATACCCGACTCCGGAAGAGGGCAATTGCTAGAGCAGATGGGATTCTCTCAGGTACGCACTTACCTGGAAATGCTGTGGAACAAGGACGAACTCTCCAAAGTAGACCTTCCTGACGGCTATTTCGTACGGTCTTTCCAGGAGGGCGACACACCTTTGCTGACCAGCGTCCAGAACGATGCGTTCACGGGTAGCTGGGGATTCTGCCCCAACACGGAAGACCAGATCGAATACCGCACCCACATGGCGAACACATCCAAAGACGGCATCCTGTTCATGTTCGAGGGCGACAACCCGGCAGGTTATTGTTGGACCGTCAGAGTCCCCGCGGAGAGCGGCGTCAGGGGCATGATTGGCATGATCGGTGTGGTGCCCGATTACCGGGGCAAGGGCATGAGCCAGCACATCCTACACGCAGGGATGAAATATCTTCGGTCGACCGGCTTGGCAGAGATTGGACTAGAGGTTGACGGGAATAACGACCCTGCGGTCCGGCTCTACACGTCCACCGGTTTCAAGATCACGGGTGAGCGTCACTGGTTCGAGCGGGATCTTCCCGGCACCTGAAATCCGGATCTTCGGAACGCATCATCCAACCGGATGCCTCCAGAGATCACCACCCTCATCGCCTCTTCCACACTCATGTCCGTCCTCGTTACTTCCGATGCTGCCACGATGACCAGAAACCCAGAAGACGGTATCGGCGTGGTCGGTATGTAGACCGACAAGACTTCGTCGCCGTCCGTATCGATCATGGTGGACGTGATCAACCCGATGGACTTGATGCCCATCCGAGGATAATCGACCAATACCACTCCTGAATATTCATGGTTCCCATCGACTTCGCCGTCGCCATTGCTGTTGTTGCTATGGGACAGAATCTCGATCGCCATGCGGGTGGTCCCATAGATGCCCTTCACGACCGGGATGACTTCCATGATCCGGTGCCCAAATCCGATTAGGCGTCGGCCGACCACCTGGGCGGCGAACAAACCGAGGATATAAACCAACAGGATAAGGCCAACTAAGCCCGTGCCGGTTACTGCGTCGCCGGGCAGCAGGTCGACCACGGGTTCTAGGACCGGGTCAAGAAGATCGAAGAAGAATTTCAGGACCAGCACAGTGATTCCAATGGGCAGGATCACCAAGATACCGGCACCTAAAGTGCGTTGGAAATGAACAACCGGACCGCGCAAAGGACCGAGCAATGTCCGGCGAGCGCCGCTGGGCGCATCATGGGGTTCTGGGGTCAAGATTTCCTCCTGGAAATGGTCAGTACCTGCCGGTCGGGAGCCAAGGTGGGGGAAATGGTCAGTACCTGCCGGGCCGGAGCCAAGGCGGGACGAGCTCCGAGGCTAGGATGTCGATCAATTCCGGTCAGAACCAGACCGAAACCAGGCGCGATTAAAGCTTATTATCTTCTTGCGGGGGTTGCTCGGTCAATACAGCGTACTCTTCCCACATCATCGCTGCCACGTTGTCCCAGCCCATACCTTCCGCGCGCAGACGGGCGGCTTCGCCCAAGCTCTGCTGCAGGCCGTCGCTGGAGATGATCATCTCTACAGAGTTGGCAAAGGCATCCGGGCAACGCCAAGGTTTCAGATAACCGGTGCGTCCGTGTTGGATGATCGTGGAGAGTCCGCCAACTCTTGTCGCGACAACCGGAGTACCGCAGGCCATGGACTCCAAGGCCACCAGGCCGAAGCTTTCGTAGTAAGAAGGCACCACACAGACGTCCGCGGCGTTGTAGTAGAGAGGGAGTTCTGTGTGGTCTACCTGGCCGACAAAGTCGATCTGGTCTTCCAGGTCCCGTTCTTTGGCCAACTGCTTGACCCGGTCCATCTCCTGTCCGCCGTTGGCGTCAGCGCCCACGACAATCATCCGGACACCCTCTTCGGAGTCCATCTGAGCGGCGGTTTCAATCAGGAGGTCCAGGCCTTTCAACGGTTCGACTCGGCCGACATACAACAATATCTTTTCGCCGTTCAAGCCAAGCCGTTCTCGGACGGCCTTCTGGTCCAGGGGGCGGAATACCGAGAGGTCGACGCCGCAGGGCACCAGTGAGACTTTTTTAGGATCAGTTCCGTAAAGCCGCGCCATGGCATCCTGCTCGTGGGCGCTGAAGGCGATGATGCGGTCGGCTGTGGCCATTACTTCGGCCTCGACAACAGGCCGTTCCGCCTGCTCGACTTCGCCGGCGCGGGACTGCATCTTTATCAAGCCAAGGGTGTGGAAGGTTACAACGTGGGGAACGCCCATCGCCTGAGACAATTCACGTCCGACCCATGACGATAACCAATAGTGGGAGTGGACCACGTCATATACAAGACCCTCTTCTTCCCTGAACGCGTTCAGTTGGTCGAGGAATTCCGGCAGTTGAGCATATAGCTCTCCGATATGGGCATCAGGCTCGCCTGCTTTCAGGTGGACCACGCGGACGTTGGGTCCGATATCCTCGATACGGTTGACGACGTCAGCATGCTCGCGGGTGAAGATGTCGATCTGCATGCCCATATCACCCAGGGCCGCCGCCAACTGCCTGACGTAGACGTTCATACCTCCCGACTTCCCCTGTCCGGGGGCCGCCAGTGGGCAGGCATGGAGAGTGATAAATGCCGCTCTCTCCACGCTCAACTCTTGGTTACCACCATCTGATATAGGCTCCTCTGTTGGCCACCCAGATGCGCCTTGTAAGGCTCTGGGCCGCGTAGGAAATCAAAGTAAGTAAGACCCTGGTCGATCGCGTCTTTCAAGCACATGGCGTTCAGCAACAATCCCACGCTGAAATACCCGTACTCAGGATCATAACCGCTATTGTATAACAGGCGGGAGCCCCCGTAGTCAAAGCATAGGCTGGTGGCCACGGTCGAACCATCCATATCAAGGAAGTACAACTGTAGCTGGCCCATTTCCGCCATTCGCTGGGTGATGTTATGGAAGAAGAGCTCGCGCTCCGGCGTCATGAACTCGTCTTTATCGGCGCGGCTCAGGCGCATCAGAGAGATGAATTCGCCCAACCGCTCGCTCACTTTCGCAGGCTCTGAGATGCTGTACCACTTCCAGTCGGTCTGGGCGTCCATGCGGCGCAGCTTGCGGCGCAGTTCGTGGCGGTCCTTCTTGTTCAAGATTCCCAGGTATTCGTCCCAGGTACCCGGCAGGTCTATGCCTGAGGTGACGTCCTCTTGCTCTATCTCAACCTTGTAACCGCGGCTGCGGGCCATATCGGGAAACAGCTCAAGCGTGGGCGAGCTTTCTCTCAGGGAATCCAGCTGCATTTTCTGGAAGTCGAGTTCATCCATGCTCTCCAGAAGCGTCTGATAGAACCCCTCTTCGTGTCCGGGCTTGATGGGAAAGTCGTTGTAATCAAAGGTGTCCTGGCTGCCCACGAATGAGAGGGTATCGCCGGACTTGGCCAAAGAGGCGATAGCCGCCACTCCGTCTGATGAGGGGTAGGAGAACCCGCACATGGTGCGGCCATCCCCAAAGGTGTCCCACCATACTTTCTGCCATTGTGGAGTCAGGAACAATGTGTTTGCAGGGCTATCTTGAAGTACGGATTCCCATTCGCCTTCATTATCTTGGAACGATGTAATCGGTGTATTTGCCACTATCTACCTGCTATTTATTTTGCTATCTACCGGCTATCTATCTACTGTGCATCAGGGCTAGGAGGCCGTCCCGCCCTGACGAGTAATTCTTGAACGCGCCGCGGGTTGCCGAAGTGAGAACCTTCGTGCCCGGTTTGTTTACTCCCCGCATGGCCATACACAGGTGCTCAGCCTCCAACTCCACCACGACCCCGTCTGGCTTTAGGACGTTGTTGATGGCGTCGGCGACGTCGGCGGTGAGCCGTTCTTGAACCTGCGGCCGGTGCGCCGCTACTTCCAGCGCCCTGGCGAGTTTGCTGATCCCGGCGATCTTGCCGTTGGGCACGTAGCCCAAGCGAGCTTCACCAAAAAAGGGCAGTAAGTGGTGTTCGCACACGGAATAAAAGACCAGGCCGCTCACTATGACAGGGTCTTGGCTTTCGGCTTCGAAAACGGTGTCTATCGCGTCTTCGGTGTTGGTTCCGACACCGGAAAAAAGACCTTCATACATCCGCGCCACGCGGTCTGGAGTGTCGATCAGCCCTTCGCGGGTTGGGTCTTCGCCGATGGCGGCCAATATCTCAGCCACCGCTTTTTCTATGCGCTGTTTCTGGACCGTTTTGACGCCCCCTAATCCCCAATCCCGAGGGTGGCAGCTTCAAGCTCTTCGATGCTCGCTGAGACCTCAATGACCTGGCTGTTGGCGCTGCTCACTGCCAGGTCAGGGTCTTTCAACCCGTTCCCCGTGCAGATGCAGACGATTCGTTTGTCGTGCAGATCCAGACCTTGACGGTGCATCTTGACCAGTCCGGCGAACGATGCTGCCGATGCCGGTTCGCAGAATATTCCTTCTTTACTGGCCAGTGCGCGGTAGGCGTCTAGAATCTCGTCATCCGAGACCGAATCTATCACGCCACCCGACCCGTCGCGGGCTTCGATCGCCCCACCCCAAGTGGCGGGATTGCCGATGCGTATCGCCGATGCGATGGTCTGGGGACTGGTCACGATCTCGCCACGGACGATGGGCGCAGCGCCCTCTGCCTGAAACCCCATCATGCGGGGCAAAGTCTGACTCCTGCCCAAGTCTTGGTATTCGCGGAATCCCTTCCAATAGGCGGTGATATTCCCGGCGTTACCCACTGGAATGAACAGAAGGTCAGGTGCGTCTCCCAGTGTGTCTACCAGTTCAAATGCGGCGGTCTTTTGGCCCTCTATGCGGTTCTGGTTCACCGAGTTGACCAGGGTTACATCGTTCCGGTCGGTGAACTCGCGCACCAGCCCCAGAGCGACATCAAAATTGCCGTTTATCATTATGACCTTGGCGCCGTAGATCATGGCCTGGGCCAGCTTGCCCATGGCGACCTCGCCCTTGGGGATCAGCACGAAGGTCGGGATGTCGCAGTAGGCACCGAAAGCCGCAGCGGACGCGCTGGTGTTGCCGGTGGATGCGCACATGATGGCCTTGGTTCCCTCTTCCAGGGCTTTGGCGATGGCCATAACCATGCCGCGGTCCTTGAACGAACCGGTGGGATTGCAGCCTTCCAGCTTGAAGTAAAGCTCCGGGCAGCCCAGCTCTCTCCCGAGACGGTTGGACTTGACCAGCGGAGTATCTCCCTCTCCCATGGTGATCAAGGGCGTGGCACTGGTCAGTGGGAGCAAATCTCCATAAGTATTTAATACCCCAGCACCCATCTGCTTAATCCATCCTCCAGTTCAGCAACGGCTGTGAGCGCGCCGTCATCATTCCTCTATCCTGATGGTATTACTCACTCTCTTTACCCCGGGGAGCCCGGCCATGGCCTCAAGGGCCTTCTGGACCGATGCTTCTCGCGCCGGATGGGTGGTGATCACGATTTCTGCGCTCTGGGTCTCGTGGTGAGTCTCTCGCTGTAACACCGCGGCGATGCTTATCTGCCCGTCGCCCAGCACCTGGGCTATCTGAGCCAGTACGCCGGGACTGTCAGCGACTTCTAACCGGATGTAATACTGCGCTTCCAGGTCACCGATGGGCCGGACAGCTAACGGTGTGCCGTTCTTGGGTTCGGCTGCCACCTGACCGGACGGCTGGGCCTGGCTGCCCATCTTGCGGACCACTTCGATGACGTCCCCCACCACCGCACTGGTGGTAGGCTCTCTTCCAGCTCCCATCCCGTGGAACAGGACCTTCCCGCAGAGGCTGCCGTCAACCTCCACGGCATTGTACACTCCATCGACCTTTGCAAGCATGTGTTCGGCGGGTACAAACGCCGGATATACGCGCAACTGAACGGCGCCGTCGATCAGGTTGGCGATCGCCAGGAATTTTATGGCGTAGCCCAACTCTTCGGCGTAACGGAAATCCTGGGGTTCCAGGTTGGAGATGCCCTCGCAGTAGACATCCTCTGGCTTGAAGGCCTGACGGTAGCCCAGTGACGCGAGGATGGTCAGTTTATAGGCAGCATCGATCCCTTCGACGTCGTTGGTGGGATCAGACTCGGCGTAGCCCAGTTCTTGTGCCTCGCCGAGGGCTTGTTGGAAGCTGGTCCGTTCGTGGGCCATGCGAGTCAATATGTAATTGGTGGTCCCGTTGATGATGCTGCGTATGGAGCGAATATCGTTGGCTGCCAGTTCATTCATCATGCAGCCCACTATGGGGATGCCGCCACCCACACTGGCCTCAAAGAGAAGGTTGGCGCCGTTTTGCCGCGCCAGCGCCATCAGCTCCGGACCCGACTTGGCCATGACCTCTTTGTTGGCGGTTACAACATGTTTTCCGGCAGCAAGGGCCTGCTTGAGGTATCCCTCCGCCGGGTCCACTCCACCCATCACTTCCACCAGGATGTGAATATCAGGATCGGCCAGGATTTCTTCGGCGTTGGTCGTCAGCAGCCCTTCCGGCAGCTCTATGTCTCTGGGGATAGAGATATCGCGCACCAGCACCCTCTTCAGCCGCACTGGGCGGCCGGTCACGTCTGATAGCGGCGACCCCTTACCCAGAAGTTTGGCGGCCACACCAGTACCCACAACGCCCAGGCCCATAAGACCGACGTTGATCACGGCGGGGATAGCAGAGGGGGATTCAGGGGACATGCCGGCTGATGCCGTCATCTGGGCCTACGGTCCCGCGCCGGGGACTGTAGATATCCCAGGCACTCCAGGGACGAGGTTTGGCACCGGCGTTGGCCGGTCGATGCGCGGGGCGGTGACGAACACCTGGTCCGCGACCCATTCGTATAATCGGCTGTTAAAATTCATTTTTACGTTACCTTGCTTGGTGCCCTCAAACAGTGTGTCTCTCTGCCATTTGGTAACCAGCTCACGAAGCAGTTTGTTGCCGACAGCATTCGTCAGATCCCGCTCTTCCGGCGGTGAGAGGACTTTTACCAAATATTGATCGTCGGTTGTGAAGATCGGCTCGCTGATCGCCCCGGGCATCAATCGCTCTCGGGCATCAGGGCCGGGCGAATCATTGCCGAAAAGGGCGTCATCCAATTCAGGAAACGCGCCTTTGGGCACCCATCCGACGTAGCCACTGGAATCGGCGAATTGGCTTGGTGAAGTCAGTTCCTGCGCAATACTGGTAAATTCTTCATTCTCCAGGCGTTTGATCACGTCTCTGATCAGGATGTTACCGTCCAGAGGAAGCTGTATCCACTGGATCTCCACATGCTGCTGTCGTTCTTCGATATCCTGCGAGATCACAAAAGCCAATGCCCGTTTGGCCAACTGTTCTTCGACGATGATTCTAAAATCGGCATCCGATAGCCCGGTGGCCGTTAGATAGGCTCCGTAAACATCTCTGAATTCCCGTTCCAGCTGCCCCGGGTCGGTCTCCTGGCCTGCGTCTGCCGTGGGCAGAAATTGGCGGCGAAGTTCGGTCTCAATGTCCTCTGAATCGATGGCGATACCCAGAACAGAGGACTGCTGCCGTAGAATCTCGGCATTGACCAAGTTCTGGAGATACTCGAACGGTACTGTACTCAGGTTCACCTGGCCGCCCTGATACCGGTTCACACCCTGTAACACACGGATACGTTTGACGAGGTCGCCCATGGAGAATTCGATGGTATTAACGGAACCAGCCCAGACCCTGGGTGGTTTGTAGAATTCCTGGTAGTAACCGAAGAGCGCCACTCCGGCGACGAGGATAATCAGGACTGCGCCGATACCGAACCCTATCTTGCGCTGGCGGCGGTCGAGCGTTACCTGGGAATTTTCTTGCGAAGCGGGGGTTTCTCCACGGCTCTCCTGAGCTCGCCTGTTGCGGCGGCGTCCGCCTCTGCCCGTATTGGCAGAACCGGACCTTCCGAGCCAAGGAAATGGCATTGTCTAACCTCGACGAGCATGGGGGTAGGAGTGGGGAGAGTAACGGCGGCGCGTCATGATAACAGCGCCGCCGGGTCTAAACGTAGTTTCGGCCTGGACCGGGACGCTTAGCGGCGGATACCGGCGGAGTGGGCGTGGTAGGCCACGAAGGGCACCAGGGCGATCTGCCGGGCGCGCTGTATCGCGCTGCGGAGAGCGCGTTGATGTTTGGCGCAGACGCCAGTCCGGCGGCGGGGCTCGATCTTGGCCCGCTCTGACACGAACCGCCTGATTTTGTCGATCTCTTTGTAGTCGATGTGGGTGACTTTCTCGACACAGAAGGCGCAGACCTTACGACGACGCACAAATCGGCCGCGGGGGCGTCCACCGGGGCCACCCGGTCCACTGGGTCTGCCGCCGGGACGGCCACCGCCACCACCGCCACCACCGCCACCAAATCTTGGTGGTCCGCCTGGTCCGCTTGGTCCGCCTGGTCCTCTGGGGGCTTCTGTGGTCATTCTAGCTCTAGTCCTTTATGGCGTGACTGCCAAGTTTAGATCGGCAGGTCGTCTACTGAATCGCCTGGTGAATCGCCTGGTGAATCGTCCTGCTGTCAGATTAAAACGGCAGGTCGTCTACTGAATCGAATTCCGGGCCGTCTTCGGCCCCGGACCCGGCCCCGACTCCTGCCTCAAATGGCGCAGACTCGGTCGCTCCGCCTCCATCGCCACCTCTACCCAGGAACTGAACGTCGTTCAAGAAGACGTCGATTGAAACCCGGGTCGTGCCGTCGCGCCCTTCGTAGGTGCGGCTGCTCATTCGGCCTTCGATGTAGACCTGCTGGCCTTTTGTTAAGTATTGGTTACAGGTCTCGCCCAGCTTTCCCCAGGCGCTAACGTTGAACCATTCTGTTTCTTCTTTCTGTTCTCCCCCGCTGGTCGTGTACCGGCGGCTGGACGCCACGCTAAACGAGGTTACCGCTTGACCATTGGGTGTGTAACGCATCTCTGGGTCTCTGCCTAGGTGACCGATAACAGTGATCTTATTCACGTCTTCCTCCCTACTACGCCTCGTTTTGGTCTGGTTATTCTTCCGGCTTATCCTCGGATGTGGCTTCTGCCGAAGTATCTTCACTTTCAGCGGCGGGTTCTTCTGCAGCTGCTTCAGGCTCAGCCTCGGGTTCTGCCGCAGGCGCTTCCTCAACTACCGTGGCCGCCGGTTCTTCTGTGGCGGTTTCTTCCGCAGCAGGCGTTTCTTCCGCAGGCGTTTCTTCCGCAGGGGCTTCTGCAGCCGGGGCCTCTTCAGTCGTAGCGGCCGGAGCCTCTTCAGTCGTAGAGGGCGCATCGGCGGCAGGCGCAGGGGCGGCTCCTTCAGCGGGTATGGGCGCGCCATCGGGGCCAACCGGGGCCGGCCGTGGGGGAGGAGGAGTTCGGATCGCCCTGGCTGCCGCAGCTGCCTGAGCGGACAGTTCCTCTTCCGGCAACGTCACAGTAACCAGAGAGCGGAGGATCTCGTCGTCGACTTTCAGGAAATTCTCAAGTTCGATGTTGAAGGCTCGCTCGGTGGCGAACCGGGTCAGGTGATAGCTGCCTTCCAAAAAGCGGTGCGGACCCTTGCGGATGGGATAGGCCAAGCGGCGTGTCCCCCACTGCTCTTCGTGGCTGATCTCAGCGTCTCTGGTGGTGATAAACCCTTTTATCTTGTCCCAGGTCTCTGTGACCTGCTCTTGATTCAGCATCGGGCTAAGGACAACTAATAGTTCATAATGGCGCAAACGGTACCCCTTGGATGATTACACACAAAGTTATTGCGGATTTCATAGTTAGGCGTAGAAATACACAATCGCTGTGATTATAGCATCGAGCGTATCTTGGCTCAACCGGTTGCCAATCAGTTATCTATGCCTGGCACATCGAATCGAGCGGTCAGTTTCTTTACTTCAGCCGATACTTTGGCGTGGGCTTCTTTGTCTTCGACGTCGGAAAGCACCTTGGTGAGCATGGCGGCGACCTGCTTGACCTCTGCCTCGGCCATGCCCCGGCTGGTGATGGCCGGAGTGCCCAATCGAAGTCCGCTGGTGACCCTGGGCGGTTGTGGGTCATAGGGGATGGCGTTCTTGTTGGCGATGATTCCCACCGACTCAAGTGCCCGTTCGGCCTGCTGGCCGGTGATGCCCAGCGGTGTCACGTCCACCAGGACCATGTGGTTGTCGGTGCCTCCGGATACCAGCCGCATACCGGCCTCGGACAATTCTGCGGCCAGCACCTTGCAGTTGGCCACCACCTGGTGGGCGTAGCGGGAGAACTCGGGCTTGAGCGCCTGCCCGAAGCAGACGGCCTTGCCGGCGATCGCCTGCATCAAAGGCCCGCCCTGGGTGAATGGGAATACGGCAAAATCGACCTTCTTGGCCAGGTCTTCGTCACAGAGGATGAACCCGCCTCTGGGGCCACGGAGGCTCTTCTGGGTGGTGGACGTCACTATGTTGGCGTAGGGCAACGGCGAAGGGTGAGCCCCTCCAGCCACCAACCCGGCGATATGGGCCATGTCCACCATCAGCAGGGCGTCCACGCTGTCGGCGATGGCACGGAAGCGGGCAAAGTCCAAAACGCGGGGGTAGGCGCTGCAGCCGGCCACGATCAGCTTGGGTTTGTGTTCTTTGGCCAGGCGTTCGATCTCGTCGTAGTCGATGGTCTCGGTGTCTTTGTCCAGACCGTAGGGGATGAAGTTGTAGACCTTACCCGAGAAGTTGACGCTGGCTCCGTGAGTGAGATGGCCGCCGTGGTCCAATTGCATTCCCAGGACGGTGTCGCCCTGTTCAAGCACGGCGAAGTAGGCTGCCATGTTGGCCTGAGCGCCGCTATGGGGCTGGACGTTGGCATGTTGCGCGCCGAATAATTCTTTGACCCGGTCGATGGCCAAGCTTTCGACGATGTCCGCGTTCTCGCACCCGCCGTAGTAGCGCCGGCCTGGATACCCCTCGGCGTATTTATTGCTGATGACGCTGGCGCCAGGCTCGAGAACGGCCTTGCTGGCGTAGTTCTCCGAGGCGATCAGTACGATACAGTCGCGTTGGCGCTGGTCTTCCTGCTGTAGAGCACGGGCTACATCGGGATCTTCATCGAATAGGGCGGACATAGATATCTCCTGAGAGGTGGTTTAATGGGGCGGTTTAATAACGGGGAAACAGGTGAGATTCTAGCAGATTATGTCTGCTTGGTAACGTCATGTTACGTGACGATCGCACGCTCGTTGTAGAATCGCGAGGAGCGTGAATCAGCCGGTAGTGTACGATGGCCCTACAGGCGTGTCAACGGAGTCTCGCCGCACTATTTGCGACGAGCAATTCAGTCATGTAGAGTAACTCGTTAGTGCGACGCACCCGCGATTCACTGACTATGCCGCAAGGCGGAGGGAGATTCAGTTTCTTATGTCCACAGATTCAGGCCACCCGGAGATGCCCACATCGGTCGAACGTATGCTACGGCCGGAACGGGTGGAAACGCTGGACCCTTTTCGAGTTCTCAGCCACTGCCCTCTTACTCCCAGAGACGTGGTCGCCGACATCGGCTGCGGACCGGGCTATTTCACGCTGCCGCTGGCCAAGTTTTTGATCCACGGCAAAGTGGTAGCCATGGACACCTCCGATGAGATGGTCGAAGCCTGCAAGGGAAGGATGGGCGCCGCCCGATTGGGTAATGTAGACGTGCTCAAGTGCAGTGAATACGAATTCCCTGTGGACCCAGCCAGCATGGACGGTCTCTTCATCTCAGTCACACTGCATCACCCGGAGGACCGGGTGCGGTTCCTGACGGCGGCCAACGAGATGCTCAAGCCCGGCGGCTGGTGCTTCATCATAGAATGGCAGCCTCACGAGACCGAGTCCGGGCCGCCTCAAGAGGTCCGAATCACCGCCGATCAGCTGAAGCAGATCGCGGTTGACAGCGGTTTAAAAGTCCAGTCTTCCATCAACCTCAACGAAGATTATTACCTGGCGACCCTGATCAAAAGCCGCACGGCCTGAAGCTCGGTCTGACAAGTGGTACTCCGGTTACGAGACCGGAACCACCTGCAATAGGACATGAGAAGTCCGGTTTTCTTCGTGGTACGCGCTGTTTAGGGCGGTCACTCTGATCGCCGATGTTCCAGGGTTCTCGCCGGTGTTGCCGTTGACGTCGAACCGTGGGAAATTGCTGGATGAAATGTCCAATCTGATACGGTGTCCTTTCACAAACAGATTTGAGATAGGCAATAAACTCAACTCTATCTGGTAGACCTCCCCGGGTTCCATCAACTCCGCCCGCTCCCAAGAATCCCTGAACTTCGCCCGGAGGATTCCGTCGGTCAGGTTCAAGGCGTAACCCTCTGGATAGTCCTCTGACGACGGATAGACGTCGATCAATTTGGCCGTGAAATCGGTGTCTACCGCGCTGGACGATATCCAGAGCTGGACCGACACCGGGCCGGTGATCTCCATGTCCTCTGCCAACGGCTCGGTCTGGAAGACCAAAACGTCAGGCCGGGAAGCCAGGGGCAGATAGGGCTTTTCGGAGCCGAAAAACTCATCCGACTCCCGCTGGTCGAAGCCGCCCGCCGCCATGACTGGTTGGCCGGACGAGATATTTCCCCCAATTGTCGGCACCGGATGCTCAGGGTCAAATAGATACGTGGAGGACGAGCTTTCGCCGAGAGGCGCCTGGATCGAAAGATTGCCGCCCCTGTGCAGATAGAAGGGCGTGTTCTGGGCGCGGGCCAGCGGCCATTCGTTCTCACTGCGCCACTGACCACCGTGCTCGAGACGCTGCTCGGAGTTCTTCTTTCCAGATCCGCCGCCCATGATAAAGAGCTTCACCGGCGGATCGGCCTCCAAGCCGTTCTCCTTGCCTTTCAGCCAGCGGTCGAAGAAACGCAGCCGCAGATGATCGAAGTCTTCCGCCAGGTTGCCGTCGATAACCGCGGCCTGGCCGAAGTCGGCGTTCCCTGAGTGAGTCAATGTACGTGCGCCGTGGGTCCACGGTCCCAGCAACAGGGTAACCGGACCTTTCTTGGAGGACGATAGGGCCACGTAATTATCGGTGGCCGTGCGGGAATAGGGGTCGTACCAGGCGCTCATATGCACCTGGGGGACGTCGGAGAACACGTCGTAGTATTCCTCGGCGCAGAGCCCGATCTGCTTCCAGTAGTCGTCGAAGTTCTCTCGGGTCCAGATGTCCAGCAGGTAATCTTCATAATCCGGGGTCCACTGGAGCGGCGAGTGTCCCTTCTTCCAGGGCAGCCGCTTGAACCAGCCAAAGATGTCCTGGGACTCCATGGCTGCTTTTACGGTCTGGGGGTTGGCGTGGGCCTGACGGCTTTCCACCGCCTCTTTATAAGCCCAGGTCAGTTGCCGCAGTTCAAAGGCGCCGCCGTTGCGGCAGGCATTGAGAAAGGCGTTGGAGAACCCGCCCGAGTCCAGCCACATGCAGCCCAGGTTGGGCGGGTTGAGGCAGGCGGTGGCCGCCTGGGTGTGGGCCGAGTAGGACAGCCCGTAGGTGCCGACCTTGCCGCCATGCCAGGACTGTTCTGCCAGCCAGGTCATGGTATCGTAGCCGTCTTCGCCTTCGTCGGTGTACTTGGTGAACTCGCCTTCAGACTCCCACCGGGCGCGGCAGTCTTGTAGCACCGTAACGTAGCCGTGGGAGGTGAAGAACTGCGCTTCTGCAACCAGGTCTTCCCTGGTCTTGCTGTAGGGCGTGCGCTGGAGCAACACCGGGAATGCGCTATCCAAGGGAACGCCGGCTTTGGTAGGACGGTAAACGTCAGTCGCCATCCGCACCCCATCCCTCATGGCGACCATGATATTGGACTGGGTATGGACTTCATATAAGTCGTTCTGATCTCCGGTCTGATTTATAGAAGGCATCAACAAATTCCCATCTTGCTGGCTGTTTTGGCGGTTCAATTCTATGGGCGCGCCTGGGTGGCCGCAACCGGGCCCAGATTATGTTGACACGATATAGGCGTCATCCTATAGTTAGGCCAGCAGGGCTTGGCCTCTTTTTAGCACGCCTGCAGCATGACTGAGTATAGACCCGTTGGAGGTGCCCCTTTGGCAGACGATTATGATGTTTTGATCATTGGTGGAGGCGTGGCCGGCATGACCGCCGCCATGTATACCGCCAACTACGGACTGCGAACAGGCATCGTGGAGCGCATGATGGGCGGGGCCTCCATCATCAACATCGAGAAGATCGACAACTTCCCCGGCTTCCCAGAAGGCATATCCGGCGCGGAGCTAGGCCCAGCGGTTCAGGAACAGGCCATGAACGCCGGGGCTGATTTCGTCATGGGCGAAACGACTGGGATCACTAAGGACGGTGACTACCGAGTGGTCGCCAGCGACGCCGGGAGCCTGAGGGCCAAGTCTGTGATCATCGCGGCAGGTTCCACCCTGCGCCAGTTGGGCATCCCCGGAGAAGAAGAGTTCTTTGGCCGGGGTGTCTCCCAGTGCGCCACCTGCGACGGCCCTCTATATATGAACCAGGTTGTCGCTGTTGTTGGCGGCGGTGACTCGGCCGCCGACGAAGCACTGACACTCACCGAGTACTGTGAACGGGTGCTACTCGTGCACCGCCGTGACGAGCTCAGGGCCCAGAAATCGTTGATTAACCGTGTCTCCGAGAACCGCAAGATCGAAGTTGTCTGGAACACGATCATTGAAGAGATACTGGGCGAGAACACCGTGTCCGGACTACGCTTACGCAACACCGTGACCAACATGGAGAACGCCATCGAACTCTCGGGGTTGTTCGTCTACGTTGGCCTGGAGCCCAATTCAGGGCTGGTGGACGGACTATTGAAGACCGACAATGCCGGTCACATCCCGACCAACGTTTCGATGGAGACTGAGGTGCCGGGAGTTTACGCTGTCGGCGACCTGCGGCAGAACTCTTCATCACAGTTGGTATCGGCAGCCGGCGACGGCGCAACCGCAGCCGTGGCGGCGTTCAAGTACATCTCCAGCAAATCCTGGTAACAACAGCCCGGTAAATACGGGCTGATCACTACGGGAGGAACCATGGACCTGGTTGACGAGCAACTTCAAAACAGCAAGACCATCGCGGTGGTCGGCCTGTCGGGCGACCCCGACCGGATCAGCTACCGGGTGACCAAATACATGCAGGAACAGGGCTACCGGATAATCCCGGTCAACCCCATGGTTGAAGAGGTGCTGGGCGAGAAGAGCTACCCAGACCTCAAGTCGGTACCTGAGCCGATCGACATGGTCAACGTGTTCCGGCGGTCGGAACTGGTGGCGCCGGTGGTCGAGCAGGCGATAGAGATCAGGGTTAAGTACATCTGGATGCAGGACGGGGTGATCAACCCCGAATGGGCCGCCAAAGCAGAAGCGGCGGGCATCCCGGTGATCATGGACGATTGAACCCTCAGACAACACCGCCGCCGGTCTGGCGGCCAACAAGGCTAAGTGCCTCGGTCTTCAGTCTCGTTTTAGCCGATTCAAATTCCCCGAATCACGACCTTAGCTATAGACAATCTTATGTTGGAATTATTATAATTTGCCCAGCAAAGCACCCCAGCCAACGCCCCCGTAGACCTCGTGTCTAGGGCGCACCCGCTGGTTACTCCACAATTACGCGTAAGGAGAGATACAGATGGCCAGTCCTGATATCGAGCTCATGGCTCACCTGATGCGCCGCGCCGGTTTTGGCGCCACCTTTGAAGAATTGGAAGCGTTTGCCGCCAAGGGCTACGAAGCCGTGGTGGAAGAATTGCTCAGCCCGATGGAACAGCCTGACCTTGAGATGGATATTCTGGAGCGTTATTTCATCGACTGGAAAGAGATGAACGCCCTTGAGGTCAATCAGGCGTACCTCACCTACCGCATGATCAACACCAAGCGCCCGCTCCAGGAGAAGATGACCCTCTTCTGGCACGGCATCTTCTGCGTCGGCAACTCCAAGTGCGAGCACGGCGCCCAGATTCAGCACCAGTTGAACATGTTCCGGGAGTTGGGCATGGGCAACTTCCCCGACCTGCTGCTGGCCCTCTCGGTTGACCCGGCCATGGTCTTTTACCTGGACAACTGCATGAGCCATAAGGACGCCATCAACGAGAACTTCGGGCGGGAACTCCTGGAGTTGTTCGCCATGGGCGTCGGCATGGACGGCCACGCCAACTACTCCGAGGAAGACGTTAAGGTGTGCGCCCGGGCCTTCACCGGCTGGACCATTGCCAACGCCATACCCAGGTATCCTTACGGACGCCACCCATCCACCTTCGCCTTCAACGCCGCCGATCATGACTACGGCGAGAAGACTTTCCAGGGTGAGACGGGCAACTTCAACGGCGACGACATCATCAATATCATCGTCAAACAGCCTTCCGCTGGCCGCTTCATCGCCCGCCACCTGTACAACTTCTACGTTGCTGACGAAGTTCAGATTCCCGCCTGGCAAGAGACGCCCCCCAGAGATATGAAGGCCATCAAAGAGATGGAAGACGCTTATTTCGAGTCGGGCTACAACCTCACTGCCATGCTGCGAGTGCTGTTCAACTCCGACTGGTTCAAGGCGGCCCGTTTCGAGAAGGTCAAGAGTCCGGCCGAGACCGTGGCCGGTACCATGCGTCTGGTGCAAGACTTCACCAGCCCCAAGCCGGGCCTGCATCCCATCGCCATGGAGATCCGCTACATGGGCCAGGACCTGATGAACCCGCCGACCGTCGAGGGCTGGCATACCGGCCAGGAATGGATCGACAGCGGAACATTGGTGGAACGGATAAACTTCACCGCCGACCAGATGGGCAACGTTGACCACCCCGGAGTGAAGGTCATCATCGCCCGCCTCGGGTCTGAGGGCATCACTGATCCTGCGGCCCTTGTCGACCGCTGCCTGGACATGGTCGGGGCCTACGCCCTGCCCGATGAGACCCGCAGTTACCTGGTGGACCACATCGGGAAATCCGGCGACCTGAAACCCGGGACCGAGTCCTATGGCGGTCAGGTGGCCCAGACCTTGCAACTGATCGTTGCCACCCAGGAATATCAATTCGCTTAGGTCGCCTACGCGAATAATTTACTGAAAACTCAACTCCGATCTGGACCTAGGAGAACACGAATAATGACCTCAACCAAGAAAGACCCTGTCTTGGCTGTACTGCAGCTCTCGGGCGGCAACGACGCATTGAACACGATCGTCCCCTATGGCGATCCTCTTTATTTCGACCACCGGCCTTCAGTCCGAGTGGCCGAAGACCAAGTTTTGAAGATCGATGACCACATCGGCTTCAACCCGGCCTTGGGTCCCATCAAAGACCTGTACGACCAGGGCAAAGTGGCCATCATCCTGGGCGTTGGCTATCCCAACCCCAACCGGTCCCATTTCCGCTCCATGGACATCTGGCACACCTGTGAGCCGGAGAAGGTGGGCGAAGAAGGTTGGCTGGGCCGCGCCATACGCGACATCGACCCCACCGGCGAGAACGTCCTGACCGGAGTCAACTTCGGCCGGGGCCTCCCCCGCTCACTGGCAGCGCCGGGAGTACCGGTTGCTTCGGTTGGAAATTTGGAGACTTACGGCGTACTCACCGGCATCGAAGATGATCAACGCGACGAGGCGCTGGACATCTTTTCCCGGATGTATTCGCCGGCCATGGGCCGCGGTCAGGTGATGGACTACCTATCCCACACCGGCATGGACGCTCTCAAGGGCGCCGACATCCTGAGCACCGCGCCAGAGAAGTATTCGTCCACGATCGAGTACGGAAATAACTCGGTAGCCCAGTACATGAGGAACATCGCTCAGACCCACATCGCTGGGTTCGGCACCCGTTTCCTCTACACCACCGCCCCTTACAACAGCTTTGATACCCACGCCGGGCAGATGGTAGGACACTCCCGACTCTGGGGTGAGGTGTCCGCCGCGGTACGCGACTTCCAAGCCGACCTGACCCAGAGCGACGCGTCCGGCAACATGACGCTGCTGGTCTTTACGGAGTTCGGCCGGCGCGTACGGGACAACGGCTCGGGCACCGACCACGGTTCGGGCGGCGTCGCCTTCGTCATCGGTGACAACGTCAAGGGCGGCGTCTACGGAGAGTACCCGTCATTGGAAGAGAGCAAGCTGCTTGAGGGCGACTTGCACTTCAACAACGACTTCCGCGGCCTGTATTCCACATTGCTGGAAAAATGGATCGGCATCGATGCCCAGTCTGTGGTGGGCGGCAACTTTGAACAGATGGCGTTCATGAAGTAGGTTCTGGGCCAAGTAGACCGTAACCAAACACTTAATCGAGGTAATAATGACTACTGAAGCGCTGGGAGTATCCCTTCAATACAGTCATAGCATCGGGCGCGGCGAATTCGCCGGCCCCGGTTTCCGCAATCCGGTCGCCCTCGCCAGAGGCGTAGACGACCTGATGTACGTCGTCAACCGAGCCTACGAGTACCGGCCCGACGGCAAGCGCATAACGATCTGCACCGTTGACGAAGAATACGTCGGCGAATTTGCCCGGGGTGTCCACACCGCTGGCGTGACCGACATCGTCACCGAAGACGGCTCACTCATCTGGCCCACCAGTGTGGCTCTGGACAAAGCTGGCAACGTATACATTGCCGACGAGTGGCTGAACCGTATCTCCATCTTCACCAAGGACGGGGAGTGGATCGGCAAATGGGGCACTGAGGGCAGCGGCGACGGCGAGATCAACAAACCCTCGGGCATGGTCTTCGACGCCGACGATAACCTGATAATGGTGGACAGCCAGAACAACCGTATCCAGAAGCTGACCAAGGACGGCGAGTATATCTCGTCCTTCGGGTCCCAGGGTTCCGGCGACGGCGAGTTCAACCTGCCTTGGGGCATCGACCTGGACATCGACGGCAATATCTATGTTGCCGACTGGCGTAATGACCGGATCCAGAAGTTCACCAAAGACGGCGCTTTCTTGATGGCCTTCGGCACTTCCGGAAGCGAGCCTGGTGAATTCAACCGGCCCACCGGCGTGGCCGTCGACAACTCTGGCATGATCTACGTGGCCGACTGGGGCAACGAACGCATGCAGATGTTCGACCCGGCTGGCAAGTTCGTCACTCTGACCACCGGCGAAGGCACCATGTCCAAATGGGGCAAGGACAAGCTGGACGGCAATTCCGAGATGTGGGAACTGCGAGATATCGCCCAGGGACTGGAACGGGAGCGCGACTTCTGGGGCCCGGTCGCCGTGACCGTCGATGACGAGAACCGCGTGTTCGTTGTCGAGTCATGCCGCAACCGCATCCAGGTCTACCGTCGGCAGGACCCCACGTTCAGGGGCGGCGGAAGGCTTTAGGAGCTGTCAGCTCACAGCTTTCAGCATTCAGCTATTTAAGAAGGGGGACGCTGTCTCCCTTTGATTCCACGATTCGATAAAGGCAGCAGTGCAGTGACTACACAGGACGAACTGGGCGCACAACTCAAGACTCTAGGGATAAGGCTCACTCCCCAACGGTTGGCCATCGCTGAAGTGGTGGTCAATTCAGGAGATCATCCTTCGGTGAAAGAGATCTTCGGGCGGGTCAAAGAGTTCTTCCCTTACGTGACCCTGGCCACGGTCTATTCAACATTGACCGTTTTGGAGCAGGCCGGGATCGTGCGTGAATTGCCCTTCCAGAAGCAGTCACGGTACGACGCCAATCTCTCTCCCCATGCCAACCTGGTCTGTGTCGGCTGCGGCAGTGTCCACGATGCCGATGTCGGCCAGAGCATGGTAGCGGAGCTGCGAAAACGCTTGGAGTCCTCTTCAGAATTCCAGTTCACCGGCCAGCGGGTCGACTTCTACGGCTGGTGCCCCAATTGCGCCAACCGCCGCGACCACCAGGCCGACTCTCAGAACTAACGGAGATTCAATTCTCCTACCGGTCCCAAGTCTGTCGAATTAACCTTCATAGCCGGCATGTCATTCTGAGGCGCTAGCCGAAGAATCCCATTGGCAGATTTCCAGTGATGGTGGAGAGCAAAGAGACCCTTCGTTTCACTCAGGGTGACAGATAAAAATAGTGAACAAAAAGGGGGCACGACAATATCGTGCCCCCTTTTATTAACGCTAAATTGATCGCACTGTGTTTATTGGCCTCGCCTGGCTAGTCACCTTTATAACCGCGGTTGCCCTGCTCTTTCTCCAAGTAGTTGCGGATCATCAGGGCTGCGGTGGCGCCTTCTCCGACGGCGCTGGCAACCTGCTTGGTGCTGCCGCCACGGGCGTCGCCGGCGGCGAATACGCCCTCAAGGCTGGTCTCCATGGTCCCGCTGGTCGTGATGAAGCCCCACTTGTCAGTCTCGACTATGTCTTTCACGAAGTCCGTGTTGAGGTCGAGCCCGATAAAGATGAAAGCAGCGGCCGGGAATAGCTCCTCGTTCTCGCCGGTCTCCCGGTCCTGGATGATTATGGATTCCAGATGGCCGTCGCCCTTGAATTCTTGAACTGCTTTGCCCAGTTTGATCTCCATCTTGGGGTGGCTCTCAGCCTTCTCCCGCAGTATCTGGCTGGCGCCCAGCCGGTCCATGAACTCCACCACGGTCACCTTGCTGGCGAACTTGGTCAGGAACAGGCCCTCTTCGATGCCGCTATTGCCGCCGCCGACCACGACAACTTCCCGGTCCTTATAGAACGGGCCGTCGCAGGTGGCGCAGAAGTGGATGCCGGCGCCGATCAGGTCTTCCTCGCCCGGCACGCCGAGCCGCCGGTACCGGGTCCCCGGCGCCAATAACACGGCTCTGGAGCAGTACTCGTCGCCTGACTCCGTGATGATCATCTTGTGGTCGCCGTCGGTCTCGATCTTGGTCACGGTCTGGGCCGGGAGGATCTCAACATCGAACCGCTCGGCGTGCGCCCGCATCTGGTCGGCAAGCTGACTGCCGCCGATGCCCTCCACAAAGCCGGGGTAATTGTCGATGCGTTCGGTCGTCCCGGCCTGGCCGCCGATACCGCCCTTCTCGATGACCAATGTCTCGATCCCCTCTCGGGCGGCGTACATGGCGGTGGTGAGTCCGGCAGGCCCACTGCCAACGATCACCAGGTCGTAGTATTCCCGTTTGGCCTTGGGGCTGATCCCCAACTTGGCGGCCAATTCGGCGTTGGACGGCTCCACCAGTATAGAACCATCTTCAAATATGATGGTGGGTATTATCTGTTTGCCGTCGTTCAGCTCCTGGACGCGCTTGCGGCCGTCTTCATCTTCATCGATATTCACCCAGTTGAAGCGGACTCGCTGCTCGCCGAGAAATTGCTTCGATTGTTTGCAATCCGGGCACCAGGGTGCGCCGTAAACTGTGATCTTGGGTTGTTCCATCCGTCCTCCAGCACGCCAACGTAAAGAATTCAAAGTTGGTGTTGCTCAACGTATATGATGCCGGGCTTTCCAGATTAGGTTCCAATCAAGTGGAGTCCTCGATGGATCTGATTATCCCGGCAGGTTCACGATGTCCACCGGCTCGATCTGGTCCGCCAGTTCAAAGCCAAAGACCTTGGAATAGAAATAAAGCTCGGCTTCCAAGGCCCTTTTGATGTTCTCAGCCCGGCGAAACCCGTGCTGCTCCCCTTCAAAGGGGATATAGGCGGTGGGTATGCCTTTGGCACGTACGGCGTCGAACATCATCTCCGCTTGATTGGGCGGTACGATCTGGTCCTCGAGCCCTTGGAATAGAATCAGAGGGCAGGAAAGGCGGTCCGTGTGGTGGATGGGCGATCGCTCGTGATAAAGGTCTTGGCGCTCCGGGTAGGGGCCGACCAGGCCGTCTAGATAGCGGGCTTCAAACTTGTGGGTCTCTTTGGCCAGGGCTTCAAGGTCGCTGACCCCGTAGTGGCTGGCGCCGGCCTTGAAGACTTCTTTGAAGGTCAGAGCCGCCAGGGTGGTGTAGCCGCCGGCGCTGCCGCCGTCGATGGCCAAACGGTCGCCATCGGCCTCACCCCGGCCAACCAGATGCAGGGCGGCATTGGAACAATCGTCGACGTCCACGATCCCCCAGGCCCCGTTCAATCGCTCGCGGTACTCCCGGCCGTAGCCCGTGCTGCCGCCATAGTTCACGTCCAGGACTCCGATGCCCCGGCTGGTCCAAAACTGAATCCCCAGGTCCAGGGCCGTTGATGCCGCTCCGGTGGGGCCGCCGTGGCTCTTGACCAGCAGTGGCGGTTTTTCTCCCGCCAAAGCCTGAAATTCGGAGTTCCGTGGGGGATAGAAAAAGGCGTGGGCGGTTTTGCCGTCCTCGGTGGGGAACTCCACCGGTTGGGCGGTAGACAGGTAGCCAGAGTCAATATCCAGGTCGTGGGCCTTTCTGAGTTCCTGCCACTTGCTGTTGGCGAGGTCGAACAGTACCAGCGTCATCGGCAAAGAGGGCGCACCGGCGACGAATACGATCTTGCCATCACCCGCTTGGATGTCGCCCCGGCCCATCTCAGAGAATGGGGTGTCGATGGCGAGCAGCATCCCCGACTCGATATGCAGCATGGCTACTTTCCAGGCTCCGCCCTCAACGTAGCTGCAGGCGATCAACTCAGCGGAAGCGAAAGAGTAGGTCCCCGAGCCAAATACCCACTGCGGTTTGCCGAACTCGGCGCTGCGGCTGGTGAGCTGTCGCTCCTGGCCGTTCTCCAAGCGCCATAGGTTCCACCAACCGCTGCGGTCGGAGACGAAATGGAGCACGCCGTCTGGCGACCATTCCGGCTGAAAGATGGACTCGGTCCGGCCGCCGGCCACCACCTGCGGCTCGCCTAGCTGACCTTCAGCGTCAAATGTGGCGGTCAGCAAGAACGTCCCGTCCCAGGGCATGTTTGGGTGGTCCCAGGTCAACCAGGCCAGCGTGGAGCCGTCAGGGCTGATACGCGGGTTGGAACAGAAATCAGCCCCCTGAGTAAGCACCAGCTGTTCGGCCTGTCCTTTGGCATCCACAGCGACGATGGAGTTAACCGGCTCACCTGTCATCGTACGGCCCTTTAGCGTGGTACGGCCTTTTAGCGTGTGGTCTTCCCGGACACAGATGATACGGTCGCGTTTGGCGTCGAAGCAGCCGTCAGCGTAGCGCATGTCTATCTCGGGGGTTATGGCTTCGGGCGCACCGCCGTGGTCTTGGCGGTACATACGTTGGTCGGAAAAATTAGAGAAGTAGACCACGCCTTTATCGACCAGGTAGGCGCCGCCGCCATATTCATGGACCCTGGTCCGGACGCTGAACGGCTCCGGCGTGATGTCCGAGACTTCGCCGTCGGTATCCCATTTGACCACCACCATGCGGCCGCCCTCGGAGGGTCGCATCTCCACCCAGTAGATGTCTTCGTCATCCAGAGCAAGCTGGCCGAGGCCGATGGACCCGGACACGATGAGGTCGGTGGTGATGGGCGATTGCCATGAGCCGTAAGGGGCTGTGGTGGGCATGGGTGGTGTCTCCTAGAAGTGAAGGCCGAATAGTCATCTTCCGGACGCGAACCGGACTCCGCAATTATAGCCATGGCCCCAAAGAGGTTAAAAGGCTAATCACCCCGGTTGACCACCGCCTTTGTCACTCCTATATTTGTTCCACCTTGGCTCTCTTCAGAAAAGGGGCCGGGAAGGACGATCAAATGACCACCGCCCACGACCATTACGCCGCACAACTGCCTCCGCCGACGCTGGAGGAGGTAAGCCCCGATATCTACGCCTATGTCCAGCTGGACGGCAGCTGGGGTTTGAACAACGCCGGGTTCATCAAGGGCAAGGACTCCCTAACCCTGATCGACACCTGTTTCACCGAAGCGCGCACCAAGGCCTATCTGGAGGCCGTGCGCGGCGTGTCTTCATTGCCGATGAAAACGCTGATCAACACCCACCATCACGGCGACCACACCCACGGCAATTACCTGGTCACCGAAGCATCTATAATCGGCCATGAACTCTGCCGGCAGACGGTCATCGACACCGGGTTGCAGGCGCTCCACCCCCTATTTCCCAACGTGGAATGGGGCAATCTGGAACTGGCCCCGCCGACGGTCACCTTCAATGACCGCATGGAGCTTCATTCCGACAATCTACGGATAGAGTTGATCTTCATGGGGCCGGCCCACACGACCAACGACATAGTCGCCTGGCTGCCCGACCGCAAGCTGTTATTCTCCGGCGACCTGATATTCAATCAGGGCACTCCGTTCGTGGCAATGGGTTCGGTCTCCGGTTCGTTGCAGGCTATCAAGCGGCTGCGGGACCTTGGCGCGGAGATGATCATTCCAGGACACGGCTCGGTGTGCGGGCCAGAAGTGATGGACGATATCGAGGCCTACCTCACTTTCATTCAAGACACTGCCCGCGACGCATTCGAGGCTGGCCTGTCCCCACTGGAAGCCTCACGACAGGCAGACCTCGGCCGGTTCGCCGATTGGCACGACTCGGAACGCATCGCTGGCAACCTGCACCGGGCCTACTCCGAACTCCGGTGGGAGCCTGCGGGCACGGTCTTAGACCTGGGCCCGATCGTGTCCGACATGGTCGCCCTTAACGGTGGCCGTCCGGTGCGGTGTTTGGCCTGAGCATCGAACATGACTCACCCGTAATGCTTGTTGACATCGCCGAGTGAGGTGATAGCATCGTGAGGCTCTGAGTTCTCATATCCCCAAACCAGGTCAGTAGTAAAGGAGAAAACCATGGCAGAACTTGTATTCGCCACAGAATCCAAAGGCAAAGGGGCCCCGTCGATGGCAAGGACAACCAATTCCACGTGGAATGCTCAGGCAAGGGACCCAATGGCGAGGCCGTGACATTCGTGTCTGAGGTCGCAATGAACAGTGAAGGATTCGACGAGTTTGGAACCATCACCTACGCCGGCCGCGGAAGTTTGAAGTTCCAAACCATCGGAACCGGCCACATGGCCCCGAGTGCTGTAGAGGGATTGAACCACGGCTCCATCATATGGAACATCACCGGTGGCGATGGTGAGTTCAGTGGGGCAACGGGGCTGATCACGTCGAACTTCACCTTCTCCGCCGAGGGTGACGTGGTGGACAACCAATACGTCAGGATATTCACGCCGTAACTGCTTTATGTGACCACATGGCTGCCTTGAACAAAAGGCGGCCTTAGCGGTTCTTCGTATCGGCGCACCCATCTGGCGATGGCCGAGATTCGTATTATCAAGCAGCAGGACCGCTAAGGGATGGTTCGACGGGCTCACCACGAGCGGTGTGGGAAGTTAGGCGAACAGCTCGTCCACTTTACGTTTCTTCTCTTCCTCCGTTTCGTTGCCCTGGATGGTCTCGTAGAACGTGGGGCCGTACTCACGGATGCGGACGACCACCGGCAGAGGCAGGGCATGGCCGAAAACCAGGGCCTGCTGTTTCGCCTCCAGGCGAGACAACACTGACCGTAACGCGCGGCCTCCTGAAGTCCCCGATAGCACGGCGTCTATGTCACGTTCGTTATCCAATAGACAACTGAACCGGGTGCCCACCTGGCTCAGCACCTCAGAGTCGATGCCGCTCGGCCGTTGGTCGATGACCATCAGCGTCACGTTGTACTTCCTGAGTTCCCGGGCGATGATGCCAAAGATGGTCTGAGACGCAACGGCGCTATTGAGGAACTTGTGGGCTTCCTCGATGACGATCACCAAGGGACGCGGCTCTTTGCCGGCGCCGCCCATCGCCGATTCTTTAGCCTCGACGTATTTGCGGTGGATACGGCGGGTGAGCAGGTTGCTGACCAGTATGTAGGCAGCTTCGTCGTCGCCGTAGCGGCCAAACTCCAACACCACATGTTGTCCTCGTTCCAGATGCTCGATCATCTGGGCAGCGGTGTCCACACGGCTGTGCTCCACCATGAAACCGTGGCGGGTGAATCGGCCCATGCGGTTGTACAGCGCCCGCAGCGCCCCGGCATTAACCTGCAGCTCCTCCGCTAGTTCCAATAGCGAACCGTTCTTGCCGGCGTCCAGGAAATCCTTCAACCAATTGTCTTCGCCGAATTTCTCCCTGAGGTTATAGGCGGCAGAAGCTGCGACTTCCGACAGATTCAACGACTCTCGCAGCAGTTCGACGTCCTCCGGCTCAATATGGTTGAAGCCCAGGTGCACGGTCTCGTCGGTGGACAGGCCACGGCGGCGGGAGTGTTCTTCGTCCAGCGTAAACGTCGATACCTTAGAGCCAAAGAGTTGTTTCAGTCCCTTGACGGTCACTCCCTTGTCGGTGTCTTGGCCCTGCCAGCCGTACTCACTGTGCATGTCAAAGATCAGCGACGACGCCTGACCGCTCTGGAGAATACCGGCCAACAGCAGGCGGGTGAGGAAGGTCTTCCCGGTTCCACTCTTGCCGAACACACCGATAGAACGCTTGACCAGTTCGCCCAGGTCCAGACACAACTTGGTCTCCATATCCAAGGGGCTGCCGATCCAGAAGTTGCCGTCCTCCTCGCTGCCAAAGACGGTCTCCACGTCTTCTTGGGAAGCGGTGAACGCCCTGGAGAAATGGGAGGGGATGCTCTTTGCGGCGGTTGGGCCCTGCTCATCGCCCAGCACGTCGGGCAGGGTCAGTTGAGGCAGTACCGAAATCGTGCCGAAGGCTACGGTGCCCTGCAGCGCCTGAATCACAAATGGGTCGTCCGCCGGCAGGGGGGTGAATTTCATGCGCGGGTCGGTGCTGCCGAGGCCAACGTCGGTGACCACGCCAAAGAACCGGTTGTTGGTCCCCTGTAGGGTCACAAAGGTGCCGACCTTAATCTGCTCCACAGACACACCGGGGTCCAGCCGGACCTCAACTCCGTTGGCGACGGAGCCTTCGATGACCATGCCCAAAGCCATGCCTTCAATCGTGGCGATTCTACCGTGGCTGAGGCCGTTGTTTTCGTTTGGTTGGATCACGGCGATATCCGCCTCAGTATGGAATTTAGCCGGGCTACGTCCGCAGACAATTCCACCGCCAGGGTACGGCAGGCCAGGGCCAGGAAATCGTCCGGGCGGTCATGGGACGATACCGCCTGCCTGATGCACGCGCCGACTATTTCATCCGAGTGCGACGCCCCTGAATTCAGCAAGAGCCGCAACAGGTCCAGACTGGTGGTGAAGTTCGATATCTCTTCGGAGTCGCAGGCATAGACGAAGGAATGCACCCTAGGCGGCCTGGGTGGGAGGTATTGGTGGGTGACGCCGTCGTCCACATGACCGGCGATGTAGACCTCGAACCGGGAGGTCAGCAGCCTGGCCAATTGGGGGTTATCACGTATCACGTCTTCTTCGGAATCGGCGTCTTGGCCGCGGGCCAGTACCGGCCGGGCGGAGTCTAAAGGTTCCGTGGTGACACTACCGACAACGCCATAGATATCGGGAGAATCAGTGCGCACCAAGCCACCCAACGCTGGAGCGCCCTCAAGTTGGTAGCACTGAGCGACAAACGACGTGGATGTGGACTCAACTACCTCTCCGACTCTCCTGTCCATCGAAGGGGCGGTCATATTCGAAATCCTTGGCATGACGCGATAAAAAAAGCCCGCCCGCTTTGGGTGCGCGGAGGGCTATCTGACCCGCCGGTATCGGCGAATCTGCAGTTCAATAAACCTGGCCCGGACAAGCGACCCGTCCTCAACCCAACTTCCTCCACTGGAATCATCAGTCCAGTCCCGTAGACGATATCACAATATGTAAACCGGCTCCCGGTGTCAATGTCACCGGGAGCCGGTATTCGCAGTCAATATTCAATGCCAGCTTTAGGTTCAGTTAAGCGAGACTGGCATGTTCTTTACTGAGCGAAATGTGATGCTCTCCTGATACTCCATCTCACGGTTTTTCAACTCGAGGTTGGGGTACCGCTCGGCGAGCGCTCTGAAGACCTCTTGGCCCTCCACCCTGGCGATAGTTGCGCCCAGGCAGTGGTGGATGCCGGCGCCGAAGGCTACGTGGGCGTTGGGCCACCTAGTTATATCCATGGCGTCGGGGTTCTCAAATTTGCGGGGGTCACGGTTGGCGGAAGAAATGAACCACCGGATACGGTCATCCTTCTTAATGACCTTTCCTCGAATCTCCACGTCCTCGCTGGCTATGCGCTGGAGGGACTTCACCGGAGAGTCGTGCCGCAGGGCTTCTTCGGTGGCTCTGACCACCAGCCCTTCGGGGTCTGATTTCAGTAGGTCCCATTGGTCGCGGTTGTTCATGAAGGACAGGGTGCCGTTGCAGATCAGGTTGATGGTCGTCTCATGACCGGCGATCAATAGTAGCGCTGTATTGCCCAGCACCTGCTCCCGGGTGAAAACGCCCGTTTTCTCGCCGTTGGCCAACACCGATATAAAGTCGTCTTTAGGGTTGGCCATGCGCTCTTCCACCAGTGGATTCACGTATTCGTTCATACCCTTTAGTCCGTCAACAACCATGCGCATGCGATCCGGGGCGCTCCTACCGTTAAAGAGCAGCTTCTCGGACAGGTCCCGCATGTATTTGCGGTCTGACTCGGGCACGCCCATCATCTCGGCGATAACAAGTACCGGCAGAGGCACCGCCAGGTCCCGCATGATATCGACTTCGCCCCTAGCTTCGGCCTCATCCAGAAGTTGCTTCACAGCAGACTTCACCAACGGCCGCCATTCTTCCATGGACTTGGGGGTGAAGTAGGCGTGCATCACCTTCCGCATCTCCAGGTGGTCCGGGCGGTCGAACTGGATGAAACGCTGCTGGTTGGCAGCCTTCATAAAGTCATAGAGTTCCGTGTCCGACTCGTTGATCGGCGGGTAGGCCGGACGGGGGTCATTGGCGAAAACAGCGCTGGAGAACTGCTCATGGTTCCGGGTCAGCCAGACCAAGTCATCGTGTCTGGTGACCACCCAGAGCTCATACAACTCGTTCCAATGGACCGGGTCTTCGTCTCTGATCCGGCCGTAGTAATGGTAGGGGTCGTGCATGACCTCTTCCGAGAACATGTTGTCGTTGATCACAGTTACCATTTCACCACCAAATAGATGAGAGTTAGGCTGCCTGGGCCACTAGACCCGCAGGCATTATCGCGGGATAAACAAACCGGCTTCCAGTGATTTAAACACCGGAAGCCGGATATGGTGCTGGTTTGCGATGTCGGTCCGCTGATTAATTCAGGGAGACCGGCATACTCTTTACCGACCGGAATGTGAGACTGGGTTGGTACTCCATCTCGGTGGTCTTGGGCTGCATGTTCGGGTAGCGCTCCGCCAATTCCCGGAACACTTCCTGGCCTTCGACCCTGGCTATGGTCGCGCCTAGACAGTGGTGGATACCGGCGCCGAAGGCTACGTGGGGGTTCGGCCAACGGGTGATGTCCATCTTGTCCGGATTCTCAAACTTTTCCGGGTCGCGGTTCGCGGCGGAAATGAACCACCGGATCCGGTCATTTCTCTTGATCGTCTTCCCACGCATCTCGACGTCTTCGGCGGCGATACGCGTGATGGACTTGACCGGTGAGTCGTACCGAAGGGCTTCTTCGGTAGCCCGGACCATCATGCCTTCGGGATCGGCTTTCAGCAGGTCCCATTGGTCGCGGTTATTCATGAAGGACAGGGTGCCGTTGCAGATGAGGTTGATGGTGGTCTCATGACCGGCCAGCAACAGCAACGCAGCATTAATCAGTACCTGTTCACGGGAGAAGACTCCGGACTTCTCGCCGCTGGCCAGCACTGAGATAAAGTCGTCTTTGGGGTTCTTCATCCGCTCTTCAACCATGGGGTTGATGTACTCGTCCATCCCCCGCATGCCTTCCGCCAATACCCTCATGCGGTCGGGCTCTCCGCGTCCGAGGTTCAGCAGTTTTTCGGCCAAGTTTCGAATGATCGGGCGCTCGGATTCCGGCACGCCCATCATTTCGGCGATGACCAGTACGGGTAGAGGGACAGCCAGGTCACGCATCAAGTCGACATCGCCTTTGTCTTCAGCCGCGTCCAACAGTTCTTTCGTAGCCGACTTCACCAGCGGCCGCCATTCTTCCATGGACTTGGGAGTGAAGAACGCATGCAGGACCTTCCGCATCGCCAGATGGTCGGGACGGTCGTGCTGAATGAACATATCGGCTTGGTAGGACTTCACATAGTCGTAAAGCTCATTATCCGACTCGTAGATCGCCGGGTAGGCGGGGCGCGGGTCGTTCGCCATCACCTGGCTGGAGAATTGCTCGTGGTTGCGAGTGAGCCAGACCAGATCGTCGTGCCTGGTGACCACCCAAAGTTCGTAGAGTTCGTTCCAGTGGACTGGGTCTTCGTCCCGGATATGGCCGTAATACCGGTACGGGTCTTGAATGACTTCTTCTGTGAACATGTCATCGTTGATAGTCGTAACCATTACACCACCATTTTAGTTCGATTCGCGGACAGCTTATGTTGCCTGAACACTAATCAAATATTGTTTATCTGTCAACGACGCCGAGCCGCTGTTGTAGGCGTATTAAGGCGTATTAATAAGAAAAGACCGGCTCCCAGTGACTGGGAGCCGGTCTTTTTGTTCGCTTTTGGAGCTGCCTGTGGCTAGTTCAGCGTCACCGGCAGCTGTTTGATGGAGCGGAAAGTGATGCTCTCCTCATACTCCGTCTTGTGGTCTTTCAGCTCAAGGTTGGGATACCGCTCAGCCAACGCCTTGAACACTTCCTGTCCTTCCACCCTGGCAATGGTTGCGCCCAGGCAGTGGTGGACACCGGAGCCGAACGCCACGTGGGGGTTGGGCCACCGGGTGATGTCCATGGTGTCCGGGCTCTCAAACTTGTTGGGGTCCCGGTTGGCCGAGGACATGAACCACCGAATGCGGTCGTCCTTCTTGATTTCCTTGCCGCGCATCTCGACGTCTTCCGAGGCGATACGCTGGATGGATTTGACCGGTGAATCGTACCGTAGAGCTTCTTCCGTGGCGCGGACCATCAAGCCTTCGGGGTCGGTCTTCAGCAGGTCGAATTGCTCGCGGTTGTTCATGAAAGCCAGGGTGCCGTTGCAGATCAGGTTGATGGTGGTCTCATGACCGGCCAGCAACAGCAACGACGTGTTTACCAGAACTTGTTCCCGGGTGAAGACGCCGGACTTCTCGCCGCTGGCCAATACAGAGATAAAGTCGTCTTTGGGGTTCACGATGCGTTCGTCGACCATTGGGTTGACGTAGTCGAGCATTCCCTGCATTCCCTCGGTCAGGGGGCGCATGCGGTCTGGTTCTCCCCTACCGATGTTGAGCAATTTCTCGGCCAACATCCGTATGTGCGGGCGCTCCGACTCGGGCACTCCCATCATTTCTGCGATTACCAAGACCGGCAGTGGAACTGCTAAGTCTCGCATTAAGTCGATCCCGTCACCCCGGGCCTCGGCTTCGTCCAAGAGCTCGGCGATGGCTGATTTCACCAGCGGCCGCCACTCTTCCATGGACTTGGGTGTGAAGAAGCCATGCACGACTTTACGCATCTCGAGATGCTCGGGCCGGTCGTACTGGATGAACTGCTTGCCGTTATAGGAACGGACGAAGTCATACAGTTCAGTGTCGGATTCATAGATCGCCGGGTACGCAGGCCGGGGGTCGTTCGCGAACACGGAGTTCGAGAACTGTTCGTGGTTCCTCGCGAGCCAAACCAAATCGTCGTGCCTGGTTATGACCCAGAGTTCGTAAAGTTCGTTCCAGTGGACGGGGTCTTCATCCCGGATACGCCCGTAATAACGGTACGGATCTTGAATAACGTCCGCTGTGAACATGTCGTCGTTAATAGTCGTAACCATATCACCACCATAATATAGTCTATTCGAGCCTGTACAGGCTTGGGGAAACCCTAAACGAATAAGTAATATTTGTCAATGAATACGAAAACGCCATCGGCAGACTTATTTTGTTGCTCCTGATATAGGCCAAACGGCCCTTTGTAATTCAACCAGGCATGATAGATAATTGGCCCAACACCTCTGGCCCAGCCTCGTACGCTATTTTCCTGGGCCACCATTTTCCACTGTTTTAAGGAGAGTTTGATGCGCGTCCTACTGATCGCGACCAACCGCCACGACAGGTTACAAAGCAGATTAAACGCCCAGCCGATGCCGATAGGCCTTGCCTACATCGCCGGGCACCTGGACCACGACCGCCACGAGGTCAAGGTCCTCGACCTGATGTTCTCGGAAGATCATCTGGCGGAAGTTGAAGCCGCCGTGAGGGAGTTTCAGCCGCAGATGGTCGGCATGTCCGTCCGAAACCTGAGCAACCACAGCTACATGAACACCATCTGGGCGCTGCCCGTCAGTAAAGAGGTCATCGACCGCATCCGGACCGTGAGCGATGCCATAATCGTCTGCGGCGGCCCGGCATTCAGCATCATGCCGTCTGAATGTCTCGAGCTTCTAGGAGCAGACCTGGGTCTGGCGGGAGACGCCGGCGAGACATTTGCCACTCTGGCCGACCGTTTAGACGACGGCGAGCCCAGCTACTTTGACCTGCCTGGGTTGGTCTACAAGAAGAACGGTCAGATACTCCGGAATGAGGGCTATTGCACCTCGGAGTTCGCCAAGCCGCCACGATTGGAAGACCTGGATATGGCGCGGTACAACAAAGCAGGCTTCGGTATCGGCATCCTGACGAAGCTGGGCGGGTTCTACTACCCGGCCAACGCCTCTGAAGCCCAGATCGACGAGTCTGGCTGGCGGGTCATCCGGCCCATCGACGAGGTGGTGGCCGAGGTCAAGAGCATGAAGGAAAAATACGGGATGAAGAAGGTCTTCTTCGTCGACAACGGTTTTAACCTGCCCTTGGACCACGCCAAATCGTTGTGCAGCCAGTTGATCGAGTCTGACGTCAATATTCGGTGGAACACCTGCCTGGCGCCATTCAACTGCGACACAGAACTCATTGGGTTGATGAAAGACGCCGGCTGCGGTCTGGTGATGATGGTCAACCGCAGCGGGAACCCCGGCGACATGGGCAGCATGGTCGAGGAGAACGAAGCGCTGGCCGAGGTCTGCCGCATGTGCGATGACGGCGGCCTGCATTACAACATTGGAAAGCAGTTCGGCGAGCCCGGCGAGACCCGGGAGAGCGTGGACAACAAACTGGACTTCCTGCGCAGCGTCAATCCGGCCGTGGCCAGTCTGCGGGTGGGAGTCAGCGTGATGCCGGGCACCGAAGTCGCGGTCATCGCCAAGAAGGAAGGCCTCATCAAAGACGAGAGTGAGTTGGTGAAGCCCACTTTCTACATCGCCGATGAGGTAAAGGACTGGATCGTGGACTACCTCAAGGAGCAGGTCGACAAAGACCCTCGCTGGAACCTGAGTTAGCCTTAATAAATACCGGACTTCGTAGGGGCGGGTTTCTAACCCGCCCTTTTTTATTCCCCTGGATCCCGGCCTGAGACCCGTCCGCTCAAACTGGGACTGCCTTTGCGGAGCAGGCCAAACCAGATGGTTACGACCAGTGTTGCCACCGCAGCCCCGGTCATTGCTGCACCCCATCCCCACTGTCCGGCGGCCAAGGCCAGCGGAAATGCCCCAAGGAAGTGGAACCCCGGTGTGAACTGCAGGACGCCCATCACCCGTCCTCGCACTTCAGAAGGGGACTCCAATTGGACGATCGTCGCGGCCAATGGCCAGACCGAACCCAGAGAGACCACGCCCAGGACCAGGAACAATCCCCACGAGACCCAGAACCAACTGGACCAGGCAAATAGCGTCAGGAACACCGCGAATAACATCAAGCTGATAATCAAAGACCGGTAGACGCGGACGACGCCCATGATAGGCACCAAAACGCTCCCGATCAGCGACCCGATTCCCGATGCCAATAACAGCACCCCAACCTCCCCTGCACCCACATCCAGGACCTCTTTGGCCATCGCAGGGATGATCTGAAAGTGTGACATTCCAAAGCCGCCGAAGGAACAGGTGATGACGATGACTGTGAGGACCATGGGGTTGTTCTTGATGTAAGAAAGGCCATCGGCAAAGTTTCTAAAGACTGACTGGGTGCTGGATGAGGCCTTTTGTCTGGTGCGGCCGATCTTGGCTATACAGGCCATACTCACGATGTAACATCCCGCGATGGCACAAAGGCTTGCTGCCAGCCCCCATATCTCGATTATGCCCCCCGCTATGGGCGGGCCGACTATGCGTCCAGCATGCACCGCCGCATTCTGCATTGCCACGGCGTCCAATAACGAGCTTTCATCGACCAGGTCAGACGCCAAAGTCATGCGGGCGGGCATATTTAGAGACTGGACCGCTCCCAACAAACCAGCTGCGGCATAAACGTGCCATATGACTACAAAGTTGGTTGCGGTCAAAAAGGCAAGTGCGGCAATGATCACACAAACCCCGCCCTGGGTCGCTATCAAAACATAGCGGCGGTCAAACCGGTCAGCCAATACCCCGGCGACCAGCAAAAAGGCGACGTTTGGTACGCCATAGATGAATATTACGAACCCCAACTGGGCTGAAGAACCTGTGATTTCCAACACCAGCCAGCCGATGACCAAGAACTGGGTGGCCTGAGCGATGGACTGGGTGGAACTGCCGAACCAGAACCATCGAAAGTCAGGTTCCCGCAATATCACCGAGAGTCGGCCCAGATAGGCGGATACCCCAGTGTTGGCGCTCGTGGTTTCAGATGGGGTCATCGACGGGTGGCCGAATATCGGCAGGCAACAAAATAATTGGAGGTGAACATATCTCTGAAGGGAAGGTGCCTTAGGCCGTCAGTATGGCGGTCAAGCACCATCATAACTTGGCCAATGGAGTCTCATTGGTCTTGGGATAGGTGGCAGCCCGAAAATCCAGTGCAGGCCGCTCACATTCTACTCCAATCATCCACCGGACCCAGGCTCTCTCTTCCCGCCGATCACGAAGTTACGTCCCAGTAGTGAAACAAGCGTTGTCAGACCCAGACCCAACAGAATACCGCCGATCAGGAAATTACTGTCTTTCGCGATAACCGGTTTGAACTTGGCATTGGATGGGGCGATCTCCCGCCGGGCATCGGACAGGTCTAAGAAGAATTCCCACGGTCCTATTTCTCGGGGGTCTGATTGGTCGGACTGGACTCTGACCCCGCTTGATATCAGTCCGCCTTCCACCGGTGCTAGGACGATGGTAAAGGTGGCCGTCTCGCCATTGGCCAGGTCGCTCAGGTCGCAGAGCACTGTTCCGCCGGCAACGCGACAGCTCGCCTGGTCGCCACTCACCGAGATCAGTATCACATCCACTGATAACACGTTGGTGAGGACCACGTTCGTAGCGGCCGACGGCCCATTGTTGGTCACGGTGAATATGCTGATTATCTCGTTGTCGTTGTGCTCCGGGTTATCTGACTTGGAACCCAGGCAATCGGTCCGTGTCAGCGAGAGGTCTGCCAGGGGCGTGATCGACAGAGTCGAGGATATCGAGTTGTTCTCAGATTCGAAGTCGGCTTGCTCTCCCGCGACCTTGGCTATATTCACCAGATCGCCGGTCACCGATGTACCTATGACCAGAGTCAACGACATTGACCGGCTTTCTCCGCTGGCGAGACTGCCAATCCGACAGGTTAACTCACCGCCCAACACCGTGCACGATGATGGATCGGCGGCGGGAGGCACCAGCTGCAAGCCCGCTGGCAATATTTCGCTAAGTAAGATGCCGGTCGCGTCGGACGGTCCTTCATTTGTGATCAGGTAGCCAAATGTCACCTGGTCACCGGAAGCCGCGGAGGTTGAAACATCCTGCAGCAAGATATTCAGGTCCGACATCAGCATGACCGTGGTGCTTTCATCGGCGATCTTGCCTGTGGTTTCGGGGTCCTGTCCTTCCTGGACCAATTTTGCTTGGTTGTTCAGTATTCCGGGGGCTATGGGTTCAACGAGGATGGTCACTCTGGCCACCTGTCCCGGATGTAGCTCTCCGAGGGCGCAGATGACCGTTCCGCTGCCTTCGGTACACTCTCCCACCTTTGCGACGGAAACGGCGGCCATTAGCGATGCTACCTTTGGAGCTGTGCCGGACTCTTCTGACAGCCGACGCTGGGCGGTACCACCGCCGAAATTCAGCTCAACAACAGCCGAGGCAAAGTTAACCGCGCTCGGCAGAGATACGATCAAGTTAACGTCCGTGACCGTTTGGCTCTCACTGTTACTGACGTCCAAGTCGTAGGTGAGGTCGTTGCCCAGGAATACTGGGTCCGGTGAGTCGGTCAGCGTGATGCCGGTATCGTTCAAGTCGCCATTCGCGATCGACACTACATACGACAGAACGCCGACTATGACCTGGGTCTCGGCAGTGTCGACGTTATTGGTGTTATTAGAATCGGTCGGAGAACCCGAGACTCGGGAACTGTTTACCAGCGTTCCATCGGCGTCGGCGTCGACCGTAACGTCGACCAGGGCCACAACGCCCGCGCCGGAGGCCAGAGTGCCAATATCACAGGTCACCGTACCGGAAGCTACGCTACAGTTGAGCGACGCGGGATTCACGGCGTCGATGCTGACCCCGCCTGGCACTTCATTGACCAACTTCACTCCGGTTGCGGTTTTAGGGCCTCGGTTAACAACCGTTATCGTGTAGGTCAGCTGACCTCTCCTGACGATCTTATCGACGCTTGCCGTGACTCCCACAGATAGGTCCGCCGTATCACCAGCGATCGAGAATGAGCCGTTTTTAATGTCGAACTTCTGGCTAGCCGACGCACTGGAAGGGCCCGTGACTTTCACCGTAGCCGTGCCTTCGCTGCCGGCCGGCACCACATAGGTATAAGTCCAGACCAGGCCATCTGACGACGAGGTCATCACGACCGGCCCCACGTCAGGGCCAGATGTGTTGATGCTGATGCTTGGCGGCCCGGTGAACGATTTATCGAACTTGGCGGTGATCACGACGGTGGTACCCGGCCGGATATTCTCCTCCGGCTGGTAGCTCAGGGTCCAGACCTTTCCGTCAGATGAAGACTTCAGCGAAGTAGAGCTCAGGTCGACGCCCGAGGTATCGATCGCGATGGTCGGAGTGCCGGTGACAGTCCGGTTGAAAGTCACCGTAATCACAACGGTTTCTCCGGCCTTCAGGTCGCGGTCCGGTTCATGCTTCCTCCATTTTAGTTAGCATGAAGTGGGTAGTCATACCGAGCTGTTTTCGCCTATCACAGAAAACAATGGCGCGAAGTCGCGGGGCAATACCGAGCCGTTGCCAGAAGTCTCAGAAATAGATGGCCAGAATCGTACGACAGCTAACCAATATCGTTCGCGTTAATACTTTCTTCACTCGACCTTACTGATTCGGCAGGGTTTATCAGCTTTGCAACCGTCTCACCGGCATCGGCGGCGATGGCCGTCTCCATCGCGTGGATAGCAACTTCAATCTGTTGGTCGTCCGGCTGTCTGGTGGTCAGCTTCTGCAGCCAAAGCCCTGGTTGAGCGATCATCTTCCCAAACCAGGCATCTTGATGTTTTCCGCTGAACCGCAGAAATTCATAGCTCACCGCGGCAATCACCGGGAGAAGCAGGATGCGAGAGGCTATCCGCCACTCTAACGACGGCCCCAACAGCATGGCAAACACGACGACCGACACCACGACAACGGTCAGCAGAAAGGCGGTGCCGCACCTGGCATGGGGAGTGCCGAATTTCCGCACGTTCTCAACGGTCAGGGGCAGGCCGGCCTCAAGCGCATGTACGGTCATGTGTTCAGCGCCGTGGTAGGCAAATACTCGCTTGACGTCTTTGAGCCTGCCGATGAGGGTGATATAGGTCAGCAAGAATACCAACCGAATCACGCCTTCCACGATCTCGCTCAGCAGGTCTGAATTCAAGACCGGGTTCAGTGCCCAGGCGATCATCAATGGCGTAATGAAGAAAAGCCCGATGCCAAACACCAAGGAAATGGCCAGGGTCGATGCCATGACCCAGGCGGGGATGCCCTCTTCGGCGTCGGGGTCGCGGTCTATGGCGGCCATGTTTGCGGAGAGTTGCAGGGCTTTTACTCCCAGGACCATGGTTTCCACGAGAGTGAGAAAGCCTCTGACCAACGGCCAGCGGCGGGAGCGGCCGTTGTAGATCGAGTTCAATCGTTCGTGGTGGAGTTCAATGGACCCGTCTTCGCGGCGCACGGCCAAGCCGAAGTAATCGCGGCCTCGAATCATCACTCCTTCGATCACGGCCTGTCCGCCGTACATATGTGGGGGCTGATCTGCCAACTTCGGTCCTCTAAGTTCTGTGTTTTATCGCCAACGCCGTTCTCAGCGTTCCAGGGACATCCGATCCTAAATGAAAAATCGAAGGCTGAATGCCCTCGATCTCTCGTTGTTCTTTTTTATCTCGGTGACATGATGTCCCGCCGAGGCCTGTCCTTGCCCGTAATAGCCCGTCGTATTCCGTAATATACGAGGGACTAACCCAAGCTGTAACGGCGCTTCATGCGCTCGATGCGGCCCTGGGTGTCAACGACCCGCTGTTCACCAGTGTAGAAGGGGTGGCATTTGCTGCACACCTCTACGCGGAGAGTGGGTTTGGTGGCACCGGTGTTAAACACGTTGCCACAGGAACAAGTCACTGTTGAGTTATAAAAATATGGGTGAATATTTGCTTTCATTTCCTACCGGTCTTTCTAAAGATTTCTCTGTTGCCGGGTTACCTAGGCGGCTTCCACGGGGTATACGCTGACCCGGCGCCGGCCCTTGGCAGCCCATTCGAATTTAACTTCGCCGTCAACAGTTGCGAAGATGGTGTAATCGCGACCCAGGCCAACGTTGGTGCCGGGCTTGATGCGAGTTCCACGCTGCCGGACGATGATGCAGCCGCTGGTGACTTTCTCACCGCCGTACCGCTTCACGCCCAGGCGCTTGGAATTACTATCTCTGCCGTTATTAGTGCTGCCGCCAGCTTTCTTATGGGCCATTAGTTATTCCCCTCTCCGCCTTCAGCTTCGGTTGCCACCGTAGCAGCAGCCCTTCGCCTTGGCGCACTGGGTTTACTCAATTCGATGTCTTGGATGCGCAACCGGGTGTACGTCTGCCGGTGGCCGCGCTTTCTGCGGTAGCGGTTCTTGGCTTTGTACTTGAAGACCATCAGCTTTTTGTCTTTGTAGTGCGACAAGACTTGGGCTGTGACCTTGGCGCCTTCCACTAAAGGAGCGCCGATGGTCACCTCTCCACCGTCGGAGAGGGCCAATACTTCGCCAAATTCTGCTACGGTGTCTACTGCGTTGGGCAGGAGTTCAACGTCTAATGTATCCCCGGGCTTGACCCGGTATTGCTTCCCGCCTGTTTTAAATACTGCGTAATCCATATATTCCTCGACCTTCAATACTACGGGAGCCCCTTGCACCTGTCAAGGAATTCCGTGCCCAATCCTGCCTGTACAAAACTGCTCTGAAACCTGCTTTCCGCGTCCAAACCGGTTCCAAGCGGCCCGAATGCCATTCTCACACCTTGTTATATAATTGCCCATCAACTCTTGCAACCTCCCCTAGTGACCGAGTTTGATAGAGTTTTATCCAGAAGATTCTTCTGAATTCGCCTGACGGGGCGATCGTGAAGGGCTAAGCATGGACCACCTACGGGGACAGGAACTTAAAGACGCGTTTTCAGTTGCCACCGGATGCCTGGAAAAGTTCCGGGATTCCATCAATGCCCTGAACGTATTCCCGGTTCCTGACGGCGACACCGGCACCAACATGCTGCTGACCATGCGTTCCGCTGTGCAGTCGGCAGAGGAAGCGTGCCCCGACGGCCAAGACCATTCCGTGGCCGCGGTCTCTTCAGCCCTGGCCCACGGCGCGTTCTTCGGCGCTAGAGGCAACAGCGGCGTGATCCTCTCGCAGTTCTTCAAGGGTTTCTCTGACGCCCTGGCAGACAAAGAACATCTGAACGCCGACGACCTGTCGCTGGCGTTCAAGCTGGCTTCAGAAGGGGCCTATAGATCGGTAGGCAATCCGGTCGAAGGGACCATGCTGACAGTCATCAAGAAGGCATCCGAGGCAATTCAAGACGCCGAAGGCGACCTGCTAAGCGTGTGGGAAGCGGCCTACTCAGCGTCCCTGGAGGCACTGGACAGGACTCCAGAACAACTCCCAATACTCAGGGAAGCCGGAGTCGTGGACGCCGGAGGGTTCGGCATCGTGGTATTGATCGGCGGGGCGCTCCGGGCAATCTCCAATCCTGAGTCTGCCGACATAGACCTATCTGAACTGACCCGATTCGAATGTGAGATCAACAATAGCGGGTCGATCAAATCCGGGTTCCTAGACGCTACGTTGGCAGAAGACTGGGGGTTTTGCACCCAGTTCATCATTGGCAGCGTCAACGGCCGGGCGTTGGACCTTGACCAGGTGCGACGCCACTTCCAGGGGACTGCAGCGTCGACCGTGGTGGTCGGGGATGAGCATAACGTCCGGGTGCATATTCATATTGAAGACCCCGCCCCGGCTATCGAATACGCCGAATCTATTGGGGCCGTTACCGACGTCTCTATCGAAAACATGGACAGCCAGAACCAGCAGTTCGCCGGCCGGTCTCATTCTGGCCACGCTGATAGCCCGGCACTGGCTTTGTTGCCAGTGGCGCAGGGGGACGGGCTGGCCCACCTCTTCCGGGACTCAGGCTGCGCCGGGGTGATCGAGGGAGGGCAGACAATGAACCCAAGCGTTCAGCAGATATTGGACGCAGCACGGGATACTGGCGCTACCGACGTCATTGTGCTGCCCAACAACTCCAACATCATATTGGCGGCGGAACAGGCCGCGGCCGCCGAGCCTTCGATCCACGTGGTGCCGACCACAAGCGTGCCCCAAGGTGTCGCAGCTCTACTGGCATTCAATCCTGAAGGCCGCTGGCAAGATAATGTGGCGGCGATGACCGCCGCCTTCTCCGAGGTGAGGTCCGTGGAGGTCACCGCCGCCGTAAGAGGCGTCTCGATCAATGGCATTGAGGTTGTAGAGGGCCAGTACATCGGCCTACTGGACGGCGAGCTATCCCTAGCGGAGGACAACTCCGAGCAGGCGTTACGTTCCGCCCTGAACCGAGCCGGACTCAGCGGCGACGCCATAGTTACCGTATACTGCGGGGCTGGAAAGTCACCCTCCGACGCAACAGTGGTTTCCGAGGAGTTGGAGAAGGAATACCTAGGCATCCAGGTAGACCTGATAGACGGCGGCCAACCCCATCATCAATACCTAGCCTCGGTTGAGTAAATCTCGGGCTAAACACGAAAGGACGATATGACTATACGCATAGTTACAGATAGTTCATGCGACCTTCCCTCAGACCTGATCCAACAACACGGAATCACCGTCCTGCCGTGCTACGTGGTCGTGGACGACCAGACGTTCAAGGACGGTGTGGAGATTCAACCGGACGATTTCTACCGCCGTCTTCAAGCGGAGGGGCGGACGCCAACCACAGCGCAGCCAACAGTTGCCGACTTCCAAGAGGTCTACCGTGACCTGGTGGGCCAGGGTCATCAGGTGCTCTCCATACACGTTTCCGGGAAGCTCAGCGGAACGCTGAATTCAGCCGAGCAGGCCAAGGCTTCGTTGGATGCTGGCAGTTCGGTGGAGATTATCGACTCCCTGCTGGCTTCGATCCCATTGGGCCTGGCGGTATTGGACGCTGCGGACATGGCGGCAGACAGCAGCGACGTCCATCAACTCGCCGGAAAGGTGCGGCAGGGACTGGGTACCCACCACGGACTATTTGCATTGGATACTCTCGAATACCTGCAGAAGGGCGGGCGAATCGGCAAGGCGCGCGCGTTCATGGGCTCTGTGCTCCACGTGAAACCCATACTCAGGCTACAGGACGGTGAAGCCCACCCGGTAGAGCGGCCACGGAACCGGGAGAGGGCCACGCGCCGCCTGGTGGAGTTGATACAAGAGTTGGGCCCGGCCCGCCGGTTGGCTGTGATCTACAGCACCGACTCGGCACGGATGGCCGACCTGAAACAGCAGCTGACGGGTATCTTGACCGCCGATCAGATAATCGAGGCCCGGTTCGGCTCCACCCTGGGCACCTACATCGGCCCCGACGCCCTGGGCGTGGCGATCACACAAAAAGTCCAGTAGGTTTAGCTGAGCTTGATTCCAGCTACTTTATGTCATTTAAAGCTTGACGTGCCGCGCGGTGACGAGAATGATTGAAGTAACACTTCTCTCGCCTCGGAACGGAGCGAATCAGCGTGTTAGAGTAACCGCCTGATGGCCACTCAAGAGACCGGCGCACCCTCATGGGCCGCCGCCTTTCAGAACATCCTCAAGATCGAAGAGTCCCACGGCTACGACAATAAAGCCGTGATGGGCGGCTTGGACAAGTTCGTCGCCCGTTTTGCCGACGAGATGGCTGCCAGGGCCATCAGTGACGAGCGGTTCCTGCTCAAAGAGTCCTACGACTCTATGTCCGCCGAGTTGCGCGCCCAATGGGTCGCACAGTGGCGCGAAGCCCTGGGCGGCGAGCCCGACCCTAGCCGTCCGCCCAGACCGGTCGCAACACCCCGACAGAAAACAACGGCTGCCAAGATGGCTGCCCCGGCTAAAACTGCTCCGGCAAAAGCTGCCCCGGCAAAAAAGCCCCCACCCAAGCCTACACCGGCCGAGATCACAGTCGATGCACCCGTTGACCGGCTTAAAGGCGTGGACACCAAGTTGACCGCCCGGCTGAAACGGTTGGAAGTGGAGACCATCCGCGACCTGCTCTACCTGTTCCCCAGGCGTCATGAAGATTATTCCAGCGCCAAGAAGATTTCAGAACTGACCCCGGGCGAAGAATGTACGGTGGTCGCCACAGTCTGGGAAGCCCGTGAAGTTGCCAAAGGCCCCAGAGGCGGCCGACGCGATACCGAAGCAGTGCTGAGCGATGACTCCGGCAATATGCGTGCGATCTGGTTTGGCCAGAAGTACCTGGCCAGAACCCTCAAGCCGGGCAGTCAAATCGCCATCAGCGGAAAGCCGTCGATCTTCCGGGGGCAGCTGGTATTCGAGAACCCCGAGCACGAGATGCTGGACGCCACTGGCACGGGTGTCCACACCGGCCGCCTGGTTCCGATTTACCCCCTGACTGAAGGGCTGACCCGTCGCAACATGCGACGGCTGACCTGGCAGGCGGTCCAGAACTGGCTTGGCGGACTGGAAGATGCGCTGCCCGAGGACATCCTCGGCCGGACCAAGTTGATGCCGCTGCTCGACGCGGTCTACCAGGCGCACTACCCCAAGGAGAGGGAGACCTGGGAGCTGGCCCGCAGGCGGCTCGCGTTCGACGAACTCTTCACCCTGCAACTAGCCGTGCTGGCTCGAAGACGGATGCAGCACGACAACGTGAAGGGCGTCGAGGTCATCGCTCCGGCCAACATCATCGATGGTTTCTACCAGACTCTCCCCTTCCCATTGACCAAATCCCAGACCCGTTGCATCCAGGAGATCGAGTCCGACCTGCGCCGGGGCACCCCGCCCATGAGCCGCCTGCTACAGGGAGAGGTCGGCAGCGGCAAGACTGTGGTCGCCCTCTCGGCTCTGCTGACTGTCGCTTCTGCCGGTTATCAAGGCGCGATGATGGTCCCGACCGAGATACTTGCCGAGCAGCATTTTTTGAGCATCGGCAATCTGCTCAGCGGGCTGGCCCGGCCGGTGCAGGAACCGCACCTGCTTACCGTCTATCTGGAGCACATGGACCGCCCGATATCGATCGGGCTACTGACCGGTAGCTCCCGCGCCCCCGTGAAACGTGAGCTGACAAAGATAGCGGCGGACGGGACTCTGGACATTTTGATCGGCACCCAGGCCCTGATTCAAGAAGGAATCTCTCTGCCTAAATTGGCCCTGGCCGTCGTCGACGAGCAGCATCGGTTCGGGGTGATGCAGCGGTCCGCCCTCCAGGAGCGAGGTCAAGAGAACCCGCACACCTTGATCATGTCGGCCACACCCATCCCCAGGACCCTGTCGCTGACCCTGTTCGGTGACCTGGACATCTCCACCATCGACGAGATGCCCGCCGGACGCCAGCAGGTGGCCACCAAATGGCTGGAGCCGGATCAACGGAGCACGGCCTACGGATTCATCCGCAAGCAGGTCGAGGAAGGAAGACAGGCCTTTGTGGTCTGCCCGCTGGTCGACGAGTCGGAGACCATCGAGTCCAAAGCCGCCGCCGAAGAATACCAACGGCTCTCCGAGGACGTGTTCCCTGACTTATCTTTGGGGCTGCTCCACGGACGGATGCCGAGTAAAGAGAAGGAAAAGGTCATGCGCCAGTTCCGGGACGGAGAATTGGACATCTTGGTGTCCACGCCGGTGGTGGAAGTGGGTATCGACGTGGCAAATGCCACTGTAATGATGATCGACGGCGCGGACCGGTTCGGCTTGGCCCAGCTACATCAGTTCCGGGGCCGGGTCGGCCGTGGCGAGCACAAGAGCTACTGCATCCTCATGTCGGACAGCGCCTCCGAAACGGCGAAGGAACGGCTATCGGCTCTGGCACGGATACATGATGGGTTTCAGTTGGCAGAGGTTGACCTGGAACTGCGGGGGCCGGGAGATTTCTTCGGCACCCGGCAGAGCGGCTTACCCAGCCTCAAGATGGCCCACATCACTGACCGCGAACTGCTTGAGTTGGCCAGAAACGAGGCCACCAGGTTGATGGAAGAAGACCCCGAGCTAAAGGCCCCGGACCATGCGGCCATCGCTGCTCAGGTCGCCCGGTTCGTCGACCAAGCCAGCGCCAACGTCGCCTGATTCCCCGGCTACCCAGACTACTTGGCTGCGGCTTTGACCGCCTTCCGGTAGCGGAATAGCGCCGGCTCAACGTAAGCACTGGGGGATGACAGAGCATCGTCGATGATCTGCAACACAGCGGCGATCACCGGCTCTTGAAGCAGCCCGGACCGCTTTTCCGGAGTGTCCGTCATAGCCTCGTAGCCAGGCTGACCCGCGTTCTGCTCGTCCAATATCTCGGTGGCCTTGGTGATGGCTTGTTCGATCTCCGCCTGGCTAACCACGCCGTGTAGTCTCCAGTTGGCGATGATTGCGCCGTCGATCCTCTCGGTGGCCCTATCTTTCATCTCTTCGATCTGGCTGAAGTTGGGCACGCCACTGCACCCGATACCGCGGTGAACCCAGGGTTCCACATAGGCGACCATGCTATGGGCGTAGCTCAGGAGCAGGGTCTCTTTGGTCGCAGCGTCGGCGACTTTCTCTCTGTCCAAAACGGGGAAAGTCAGAAGGTCACGGCGTGAGATGTTCGGAGACGGAGAGTCCTCCATCGTCCGCTGCACCTGGTCAACGTCGATCATGTGGTAGTGCATGGAGTGGAGATGGCTGGGGTTGGGCGCCGGCACCCAGGCCGTGTTCCCGCCGCTCTTGGGATGATTGATCTTGATCTCCATCATCTCGGCCATCGCCCTGTTTTTGACCTGCATCCCCTTGCCGATCTTGCCTTGGTTGTGGACACCTGCCCGGAGGCTGACATCGACGTTGTGCAGTTCGTAGCTGGTGTTGAAGACCGACCGGGTCAGGTCATCCCGCAGGTCGACCGGGCCGGCTTGGGTCTGGACCCTGATCTGCGAGCCAGTGCGGTCCAGGAAGCCGGTGTTGGTGAAGAAGACCCGGCTCTGGGCCAACCGGAGCGCCTCTCCGAGTTGCAGGGTCATGCCCAGTTCTTCGTTCATGATGCCGATGAGCATGGTGGTGTTGGCGAGACCCAGTTTCGTTTCCACAGCCTCGAAGAAACGCACCTGTTCGGCCACTTCCTCGGCGGTCTGCAGCTTGGGGGTGACCTGGTAAACGTAGCCTTTCGTGCTGTTGGGGGCACGCTTGTCCGAACCGTTGTCGTGCGAGGTGGCGATGAGCGTCGTCAACAGCACTCCCAAAATCCGCTCGGATATCTCCTGGCCGCCGACCTGCACCATGTCTGTATACATGTGCAGCGAAACGTTGCGCACCGACATCAAACTCGAGGCCTTGGCGGTCTGGCCAGAGCCATCGGCGCCGGTGTACCTGATGTCTGCGTTGACGGTCTTGAGAGCGCCCCGGGAACCGTAGGCTTCGATATCTCCCCTGATCAGGCCCAGGTAGTTCCGCAGTGCCAGGACCATGTCCTCGCCGTCAACGATGGCCACCGCATCTTCGAAATCGACGATATTGGTGACGGCCGATTCTACGATCAGATCCTTGAACTGGCCGTTCTCCTCGTTGATCTTGCCGCCGTCGTAGAGCTGGAACTGGATCTTGAGGCCATTGTCCTCCAGCAAGAACTCGGACAATTGGTCTCCCTCTAGGTTGAACCCCACGAACCTGGCGGGGTCCTGCAACCCGGACTCTGACCCGTCTGCGGTGTGTCCCAGAAGCACGGTCCTGCTGCCAGCTTCTTGGCGCACGGAAAAGGATGTGAAGTCGTTGAATCCCTTACCGTTTTCCCACTGGGCTACATGATTGTTCAGGTAGTCATTGGTCTGGTCGACGACCATTTCCAGCCGCTCGCTCCGCTGCGAATCGCGGTCAATCTCTGGATGCAGGTCGCTAAGGAAGTAGGCGTCATAGAGGCTGCCCCACCGGGCATTGGCCCCGCCGACAGCCATGCTGGCGATGTTGACCGGGGTAACAAGTTCAGGCCCATTCTGAGACATTTCGTAGTCTAGCTCGGGCGTGGTCATGTTTACTTCGATGGCCGATTCCGGCTCCAGGAACCTTTCGTCCACCAGGAACTGGCCTAACTCGGCCGCGTCTTGGGCTGCAGAATCTACCGTGGGCTCCCATCCTGCTTTTCGTTTGCTGAGGTAATACTGGTCAATCTTCGACTGCCTGGCGATGCGCTTGTCCAGTAATTCTGCATTCTTGGGACCGAAATCGGTTACCAGGTCACCAAGTATGGTGAATACCTCATCCACGGTCTTGCCAGTACCCGGTACAACTTCGTCTCTGACGAAGTTGTACAGGACGTCGTCGATCTCAACTGGTGTTCCAGATGCCAGTGTTACGGTGGTCATACTTGGCTCCGATTTGATTTGGTGGGGTCGGTTTCTCTAGCCGTTGGTCCGCTCAAATTCTTTCATGAACGCCACCAAGGCCTCGACGCCCTCTTTGGGGAAAGCGTTGTAGATCGACGCCCGAATGCCGCCAACCGAGCGGTGTCCTTTGAGTTCAATAAGTCCTTCGGCAGCCGCCTCTCCGGCGAACTGGGTCTCCAATTCTGCGGTGGGCAGCCGGAAGGTCACATTCATGGGTGACCGATGCCCGGCGACGGCGTGGCCGCTAAAAAACTCGGACGAATCAAGCTGGTCATAGAGCAACTTGGCCTTGTCCTGGTTCTGCTGTTCCATGTGCTCAAGGCCGCCTTGCTTGGCCAACCATCTGACCACCAGCCCCAGGATGTAGATCGAGAAGACCGGTGGGGTGTTGTAGGCTGACTTTGCTTTGGCATGGACGCTATAGCTGAGCATGCCCGGGAGAGTGTCCGGACTGCGTTCCACCAAATCATCCCGGATGATGACCATGGTCACGCCGGCAGCGCCCAGGTTCTTCTGCGCGCCGGCGTAGATCAGCCCGTACTTGGTGATATCGATGGGCTTACTGAAGATATTGGACGATAGGTCGGCCACCAGTGGTACGTTGCCGGTGTCCGGCTCAGTGGGCCACTCGGTGCCGTAGATGGTGTTGTTACCGGTGATATGCACGTAATCAGCGTCGGGGTCCAGGTCCAATTCATCCTGGCTGGGCACATGATCGTAGTTGCTGGCTTCGGTGGAGCCCGCGACGCGGACGTTCCCAACTTTCTGAGCGTCTAGCAACGCCAGGTTGGCGAAGTTGCCGGTGACGATGTGGTCGGCCTTGCCGTTGGGGTTCAAAAGGTTCATCGGCGCCATGGAGAATTGCAGCGACGCCCCGCCTTGTAGGAATAGGACCCGGTAGTTGTCCGGTATTCCGGCCAGCTCACGCATGTCTGCTTCCGCGGCGTCAATCATCTCCACGACCGGTTTTGACCGGTGGCTCATCTCCAACAGTGATAGCCCAACATCCGGAAGCGAGACCAGGTCTCGTTGTGCTTCCTGAAGTACCTCCGCAGGTAAGATGGCCGGCCCTGCGGCAAAGTTATAGATATTCATTAAAAATCTCTTTCGCTGTTTATAACGCCTGCGGGTTCGGATTCCACAGGCAAGCAACGAGTAATGCTAGCCGACCCCGAATACTTTGGCAAACTGAGGGGGGGCAGAAGTGGCCCAGTCATCTTCAGCCATCGCACCGATTCCGTTCGTCCTGAGCTCCGTCGAAGGATGCGCATAAGTCTTGTTAATTTCGGAAACACTATACCCAAACAGTGGTTCGACAGGTCCGATTTCTTCGAGACTCTCGACTGCGGTCGAAGCTCACCTTAAGCGGAACGGAGGCCTCTCAAATGGCCGAGAGATGGCCTCCTAGATTACAGAGGAGCCCTCTCAGCAACCGAACCTTAAGCCGGGACTTTGAAGCGGTAGCCGACGTTCCAGATGGTTTCCACGAAGGAATGGCCCGGAGACTCCACTTTGGAGCGGAGACGGCGTATGTGGACGTCCACGGTGCGGGTGCCGCCTAGGTAGTCGTAGCCCCAGATCTGACTGAGCAATGCCTCTCTGGTATAGACCCGGCCGGGGTTGGATGCGAGCAGGACCAGCAACTGGAACTCTTTATAGGTCAGAGCGACCCGGCGTCCCGACACCGTAACGTCGTAGCGTTCCTGGTCGATGGACAGGTCGCCAACCTTGAGCAGTTGGGGGCCGGAAGGGCCGCTGACACGGAAGATGGCCTGCTGCACCCGCACGGTGAGTTCAGCCTCGGACACGGGGCTGATCAGCATCTCATCTGGGTTCAAGGACGGGTCATAGGTCGTGATTGCATCACGAGGCACGGCGGCCAGCACGGGAAGCCTGCGGCTATGGCATTCTTCCACCATGCGGCGGGCGTCCGGCTGGTCCAGCGTAGACATGTCCAACAAGACAGCATCCGGCTGTTTCGCGCCGTTCTCATCGAGTTGTTCTAGCTCGATGCCGACTTGGCAGGACATTCCAGCGCGGTCGACGGTGTCCGCCAACGCGCTGGGGGTGCCCCCATGATTGACCAGCAAAAATAGATGGTACAAGGCTCTGGCCCAAAACTCCCTGGTGTCTCAGCTTCAAGCAGAAGTATAACAAACAAGCCTTTTGTTCCAAGCCCTGGCCAGGCTCTACGTCCCGAACTCGCCGACGGTCATCATGGCGGCGATTGACGCTAAACTGGGGTGCAACTATCATGGCGGTATCCCGAGGCCAGCCGGTCACACCGGTCGCTCGAATTACAATCCGGGACAATCCAGGCTCGTTAGGGAGTGAAGCTATGAGCACACAGACCATCACCGGTTCAGCCCAGGAAATTCGCCAGCTGATCCGTTCCAACGCCTGGCGCGGGATAACTTCAGGGGTGGCCCCGGGGCACGTCCAGGCCAACCTGGCCATCCTCCCCAAAGACCTGGCCTTTGATTTTCTGCTGTTCTGTCAGCGAAACCCCAAGCCCTGCCCGCTGCTGGAAGTGATCGAACCGGGCAAGATAGAGCCTGTGCTCACCTCCCCCGGCGCCGACATCAGGACCGACGCTTCGGGCTACCGCATCTATGAGAACGGTGAGTTCACCGCCGAAGTAGACACAATCGAAGACTACTGGCGGGACGACCTGGTCTCTTTCCTACTGGGTTGCAGTTTCTCCTTCGAGACGGCAATGGTGGACGCGGGAATCCCTCTTAGACACCAACAGACCGGCAATAACGTGGCCATGTATATCACCAACATCGCCACCACTCCGGCTGGGATATTCTCCGGACCAATGGTCGTCAGCATGCGGCCGATCAAGCGTGGTCAGGTAGTACGCGCGGTGCAGGTGACCTCCCGGTTCCCCGCCACCCACGGCGCTCCGATTCACATCGGCACCCCGGAAGACATTGGCATCAAAGACATCTCCCGGCCCGACTTCGGCGACGCAGTGGAGATCAAAGACGATGAGGAGCCGGTGTTTTGGGCCTGCGGAGTCACGCCCCAGGCCGTGGCGCTCAACTGCAAACCGCCGCTGATGATCACCCACGCTCCCGGACGGATGTTCATAACGGATCATCGGGATGCCGATTACGCGGTTTTGTAGCTGACAGCTATCAGCAATCAGCGTTCAGCTATTAGAGAGGGGTTTTGGACGAGACTATAGAAGATATCATCTTGGACCAGGACAAACGGGGGATGCTGGCCTTGCGGCCTCACCTTCCTGACGACTACTGTTCCCAGGCCGCTCAGTTCATCGTCGATCACCCGGGCAACGTCATCATCGTCACCGGGTTTTACGTCGTGATGGCCGGAAAGCCAGAGACGGACGGGCCTCCCGGTGCCATCGCCATCGGTGAGGCGCTGAAAGCCATGGGGCAGACCGTCACCTACGTCAGCGACGAATACACCACTCCGGTGCTGCGCCGTTACGCCAACGGCTCTGACGTGATCGATTTCCCCATCGACGATGTGGCCGCCAGCAAGGTACACGCCAAGGAGATTTTGGAGCAGGTCAAACCTGCGCTACTGATATCCATCGAACGTTGCGGCCGTACCAGGGACGATACCTACCTGAACATGCGGTACGTCGATATATCGCCCCACACCGCCCGGCTGGACTACCTGTTCGACTCCGACGTCCCATCGGTGGGCATCGGCGACGGCGGTAATGAGATTGGCATGGGGAACCTGGCCGAGGTCATACCCACGGTGGACTCCCTGCCCGATTACCCGGCCGTTAACCAGGTGGACCGCCTCATCATCGCCAGCGTGTCCAACTGGGGCGGCTACGGCTTGGTGGCGGCGCTGTCACGCATCACCGGCAAGGACCTGCTGCCATCGGTCGAGTCCGAGACGGCCATGCTGCACGGCATGATCGAAGCTGGAGTTGTAGACGGCACCACCGGCGACGCCGTGCCCACAGTCGATAATTTCTCAGCCGAAGAGAACGGAGCCCTGCTGGCCCGGCTGCACCGGGTGGTGGCGAGCAACTCCGCCTGAATCACGAGTTTGATTGTCACCCTGAGCGACAGCGAACGGGTCTCATTACCCTGGTTAACGGTGTTTGTGGCCAGCAACGAGATTCTTCCCCTTCCACGGAAGGATCGGAATGACAGTTTGGGTGGATCATCGGGTGGGGCATAACGGCAACATCCGTTCGTCCTGAGCTCCGTCGAAGGGCCCGCATAAGCCAAGTTCGGTGGGCGGTGCAAACCCTGGCGGATGGGTGGTTCGACGAGCTCACCACGAACGGTTCCAGCTATGATTTTCGCGTGGCGGCTGGGCCGAGTGGAGCCGTCTAAGCTGGTTCTTCTTCCGGGGCGGTTATATCTTCGGGCATCGGGTCGCCGGAGCCGATGATCCTTTCTTCCAGAGCTAGCAGGCGGCGCAGTTCAAATATCTCGTCGCGGAACTGGGCAGCTTTCTCGAACTGGAGGCCCCTGGCCGATTCCTTCATCTGAACTTCCAGGTCCTTGACCACCTTGAACATGTCGGTGCGGGACATTTCTTTGCGCACCACGTTATAGCGGGTGCGGCTCTCGGCGATGGCCTTGATACCTTCGGTGATGTCGTGGACCTCTTTCTGGATGCTGGTGGGCTCGATGCCGTGCAGCTTGTTGTGGTCACCCTGGATCTTCCGACGGCGGTTGGTCTCGTCGATGGCCTTTCGCATCGAGTCGGTCATCCGGTCGGCGTACATGATGACGTGGCCGTTGGCGTGGCGGGCGGCGCGGCCGATGGTCTGCACCATCGAGGTCTCAGACCGTAGGTAGCCTTCTTTGTCGGCGTCCAATATCGCCACCAAACTCACTTCGGGCAGGTCCAGACCCTCCCGCAGCAGGTTGATACCCACGATCACGTCGTAGACGCCCATACGCAGGTCGCGCAGTATCTCGATGCGGTCCAGGGTCTGGATGTCCGAGTGAAGGTAGGTGTTGCGGATGCCCATCTCTGACAGGTAATCGGCCAGTTCCTCAGCCATACGTTTGGTGAGAGTGGTGACTAGGATTCGCTCGGACCTCTCTATCCGTTCTTTGATCTGCTGGAGCAGGTCGTCGATCTGGCCTTCAGTGGGTCTGACCTCGACCGTTGGGTCCAGGAGTCCCGTTGGCCTGATGACCTGTTGCACTACCGTCCTGCTGTTCTGCAATTCAAAGGGTCCAGGCGTGGCCGATACGTAGACCACCTGATTGACGTGCTCTTCGTATTCCTCGAAGTTGAGGGGCCGGTTGTCGAGGGCGGACGGCAGCCGAAACCCGAAGTCGACCAAAGTGGACTTACGTGACATATCGCCGCGGTACATTCCCCGTACCTGTGGCAGGGTCATGTGAGACTCGTCCACAAACATCAGATAGTCGTCTGGGAAGTAGTCCAACAGCGTCCAGGGCGCGCTGCCGGGGGGCCGCTGGGACAGATGCCGGGCGTAGTTCTCAACCCCCGAGCAGAACCCCGTCTCTTGCAGCATTTCCAGGTCGTAGTGGGTACGGCTCTCCAAGCGGGCCGCCTCCAGTATCTTCCCCGTGTCCTTCAATTCTTTCAGCCGGACCTCAAGTTCTTCGCGGATGCTGACGACCGCCAGCTCCATTTTTTCTTTGGAGGTTACGAAGTGGTTGGCCGGGTAGATGGAAACCTCGGGCAGGTCTGCCAGCACCTCTCCGGTCAGAGGGTCGACCTGGACGATGCGCTCCACATCGTCGCCGAAGAACTGGATGCGCACGGCGGCTTCTTCGTAGGCGGGAACCAACTCCAAGGTATCGCCACGGATACGGAACTTGGCTCTGGCCAGGTCCATGTCATTACGCTCGTACTGCATGTCCACCAACTGGCGGACCAACTGGCTGCGGTTGCGGGTCTCGCCGACCTTTACCTGGGCCACCAGGTTGAAATAGTCGTTGGGGTCGCCAAGGCCGTAGATGCAGGACACCGAGGCCACGATCAAAACGTCGCGGCGGGTTAACAGGGATGTGGTCGATGAAAGCCGGAGTTTGTCCAGCTCTTCATTCACGCTGGAGTCTTTCTCGATATAGGTGTCCGACTGAGGCACATAGGCTTCGGGCTGGTAATAATCGTAGTAGGACACAAAGTATTCCACCGCGTTGTGGGGGAAAAACTCTTTGAACTCGGACGCCAACTGGGCAGCAAGGGTCTTGTTGTGGGCCATCACCAGGGTTGGCCGCTGGACCTGTTGAACGATGTTGGCCATGGTGAAGGTCTTTCCGGAGCCGGTTACCCCCAGCATGGTCTGACGATCAGCGCCATTTAGGACACCTTCAGACAGCCGTGCCACAGCGGCCGGCTGGTCTCCGGTCATCTCGAAGTCGGCAACCAACTCGAACTTCCGGTCTTCGGGTCGGATCGGAGAATTCCAGGTTTTCTGAACATTATTGCCGGCATCGGCCCATTTCTTGCCGCGGGCGTAGGTTGCCATCGTCTAACGAGTCCCTCGCAAATACTTCGTCCAGATATTATATAAGGTGATTGGGCCTGCCGCACGTCCGGCGTGTCAAACGAGTCATTAGCCCCGTGTGGCGAACTGCTGGAGGGCGACTCGGATACGGTCGTCGACCTCTGTCTCGGCGGCGACTGCCGGGGCGCTGGCCGCGGCTCTGGCCTCGGAGGGAGAGTATCCCAGGGCGGTGAGGGCGGCGATCACCTGGCCGTCAGTATCTGCCGCGAATCCGATCTCCGCAAACTCGGCGTCTTCCAACTTGCCCTTCAGGTCCAAGACTATCCGGCTGGCGGTACGGTTGCCCACTCCCTGGGCTGCGGAAAGCGCCGCTACGTCTCCGGTCACGATCGCGGTCTGCAGTCGTGAAGGGTCCAGGGTTGAAAGCAAGGCCAACGCCGTTCTTGGACCCACGCCCGAAACCGCGGTCAACATGCCGAACAGACCGAGGGCGGCGGCATCGCTGAAGCCGTATAGGACTGGCTCGTCATCCCGGATGCGCAGGTACGTGTGTAGAGCGACTTGGGACCCGATGGCTCCAAGGCCGGAAACCGTGTTGGCGGGCACGGACACCTGCATCGTCACCCCACCGACGCGGACATGCACCCAGTCGGGGCCGGTTGCTTCCAATGTCCCATGCACACCTACAATCATCTACACACCTGCATCTACACACCTAAGTTGCTCGAATTTGGTCGGCCCCTAGTGGGATCAGCGAAAAGGTCAGTAAGAAGGATCAGCGTTCTTGTCCGGGGGCGATTATTCGGTCTAGGGCCACATCCGACTGATGCTGTATCAGATGACACAGCCCTACCGCCAGAGCGTCTGCGGCGTCGGAGTCGGGTATCTCTTTTAGTCCCAGGGTAGCGGCCACGATCTGGCGCATCTGGTCTTTGGTGGCAGCCCCGTAATCAGCCACTGCGCTTTTCACCTGGGCCGGGGCGTACTTGAAGATGGGGATGCCCTGGCTGGCGGCGCCGATAAATACCACGGCCTGGGCCTGCCCGATGGCCAATGTGGAGGCGGGAAAGGCCCGCTCTCCCTTGCCCATGAACGGCTGCTCTACCGCCACAGCAGTGGGGTTGAAGATCGCGATGATATTCATGATGTGGGTGTGGAGCTGGTAAAGGCGTTGTTCCAGCGGCATCTTGCTTGGGAGAGCGATGACACCGTAGTCATCGGCATGCGGATGGGGGCCTTCACTGAGGATAGCGTAGCCCATCCGTAGGGTGCCAGGGTCAATAGCCAAAATTCCCATCACACGCCCATCCGCCTTTCAAGTAACCGGGTTTACCCAGCGATAACCGTACTTCCTGCGTCCTTCGACGAGCTCAGGATGTGCGGTTGAAAACTGCCGCCTACGAAGCTGTTTGGTAGCGCTCTAGGACTTCGGAGGGGAAGTCGGCGTTGGTGTAGGCCTTCTGTACGTCATCCAAGTCTTCCAGGGTGTCTAACAGGCGCAGGGTCTGTTCTGCCTGCTTGTCGTCCAGCGTGATGGTCGTCTTCGGCACCATCGATAGCTGGGCCGCTTCCGGGGGGACTCCCTCGCCTTCCAAAGCCTTCTGCACGGCCTGCAATTGGTCGATGGCTGTAAATATCTCCAGGAACTCATCTTCCAATTTCACGTCGTCCGCGCCGGCGTCGATGGCGATCAGGCCCAGCTCTTCGCCGCGGTCTACGTCTTTCATCTCAAGGCCAATGACGCCGAGATGGTCGAAGTTCCAAGCGACACACCCGCTCTCACCGAGGCTTCCGCCGCCCCGGTTGAACGCCGAGCGGACATCGGAAGCGGTGCGGTTCCGGTTGGTGGTCAGGGCTTGGAGGAGGATCGCGCCACCGCCGGGGCCGTAGCCTTCGTAGGTGATCTCTTCCAGGATTTCGCCGTCAGCACCCTCGCCGCTGCCGCGTTTGACGGCCCGGGAGATGCTGTCCTGAGGCATGTTGGCGCTCTTGGCTTTATCCAACACCAAGCGCAGGTGGAAGTTCATATCCGGGTCGGGCCCGCCACCGTTCTTCACGGCGACCGTCAGCTCACGGCTTATTTTTGTGAATAGAAGACCACGCTTGGCATCGGCTGCGCCCTTCTGATGCTTGATCGTTGACCATTTAGAGTGACCGGACATTTTCTGAACCTCCTGGGGATGTGGTTGGCCTAGCCACCGGCTTCAGCCTCGCATCTCCGCAAGTGTTTTTATCTAGCCCAAATCGAGGAGGGCCCATGTAGCCTCGATTCTAGCATTAGCCAGAAGTAAGGGTCAAAGGAGCATCTTGCGTATTTCAAGGAGATACGCCGATGACTGAAGCAGAGAATGGTACACTCCCCGCAACCCAAAACGGGGAGGATGAAATGCCTGAAATCGTATGTGTCGGGTGCGGACACAAGCATGCTCTTACGCACCAAGGCTACTCTTGGGGCGGCGGTCTCAGCCCTGGTGGCCGAATCCGTGGGGTTTTAACTTGCTATTATCCACTTGAGTCTGAGAGAACCCTTTCTCGAACCACAGTCTCGTTGAAGTGCAATGCCGACACCTTATTTGAACTAACCCGCAACGCGATTACATTTTATCCAGGCAGCGACACTCTAATTGAGCTAAACGTGACGGCTCCAGATGGAGCCAAAGAGATGTATGAACAGGCGCGTTTATGCATCTTTGGTACTGCCTACCGGGCGGCGGCAGTTATGGGGCGTGCATCTTTGGAGCAGGCACTGGTAGCAAAGAATTTCACTAGCGGATTATTAGAAGAAAAAATTGACGCGGCCAAAGCGAAAGGCACAATCGGAAACCGCGAGTTCTCGATGGCTCACGGTTCTCGCCTTATAGGTAACGATGCAATTCACAAAGACAAAGAAGTTACACCGGCATATTTATTGAACGCGCTAGCCAGTGCAGCAACAATTGTTAATCATTTATTCCCATAACCGGCCTGCATCGCAATCAGAGACAGGTAGCAATGGGTCGTAAACTTACGGTGACGCCGAACGGTGATGTGATTGAGAGAGCGTTGGCCTTTTGGGCCCGTTCGACGGCTACGCGTTGTTTCAGCAAGGTCTAGCTTTCGAGCGTGATTTGGATGCCGTACTGAGAAACGATTCTCTTATTTGCATTATTTAACTGGACGACAGGGTTGCCCGAAATTGTAACATAGCCTTAGCAAAACCCTGGGGAGAATCATCAATGATAGCCAAATTCCAAGAGAATCTTCCCGAATGGGAACTGGCCTTTCGACTACTCAAGTGGATAGTAGTAATACCATTGGCTTCCAATGGCTACATTAAACTATGGTCAGAGCAAAACGGAACAACCTGGAATGTCATGGCCTCTGCATATATCCCGTTTTTATTGATCGTCGTCGCAATAGAAGTGTTCGGGTTACGCAGAAATTGGATGCGAGTCTTCGGTTCAAAAAGGCGATATACATTCAATATGGTCAAAGCGATTTCAGCGCAGACCTTCGGGTAAATCGACAACCATCACGCCTGCGTCTATGTCTATCTCACGGACCACTTGGCTCACCGCAGGCACAAGAATCTCGCCTTCAGAGCCGACGACCACGTAAACGTCGTTGCTGCCGGTCTCCAATATCTCGCTGAGTTCACCAAGGTCGTCGCCGTCCACGGTTCGGACTTTGAGGCCAAGTAGTTGGTAGTGGAAATACTCGCCTTCTTCGGCGGCGGGGACCTCGGACTGTTTCACGTAGAGCCATTCCCCGATGAGCTGCAGCGCCTGGTCGCGGTCACGGAAGCCACGCAGCAGGAGTATCCGTTCTTCCTTGCCTTTGGCGATGGTTGACCGGCTGCCGACTATGCGGAGTACACGGCCTTCGGGCGTGATGCCATCGGGGGACAACAGCAACTCGTTGCCTTCATCGAACCGGCTTGCAACGTTGCTGATGGGCCTGACCCGTATCTCGCCCTCGCGGCCATGTGCGCCCAAGATGCGCCCGACAGCGACCAGGGCGTCGGACGAAGAATCGCCAGGCGTGCCGCCAGACGTGTCGTTAGTCGGACTCGAAGTGGGATCGGGGTTTGCTGAGGAATCAAACATGGATGGGTTCCAGGGACGGTGGGAAACCGGGCAAAAAGAATGCCGGAGTTATACGATTTCCAGAACGGCTTGAGAGCCGTCTTTCACCGCAGCTACACGCAGCAGAACCCGCATGGCCTGGGCAACGCGGCCCTGGCGGCCAATGACCTTGCCCTTGTCTTCGTCGGCCACTTGCAGCCGAAAGACCGTGCGGCCTTCCTCAACGGATTCGGTGACTACCACGGCGTCGGGGTCGCTGGCCAAAGACCGGGCGATGTACTCAATAAGTTCTTTCATAGGGTGTTTAAGGACTCTGGGGAACGATAAAAAACTATAAAAAGGGTGGAGACGATTACTCGGCTGCTTCTTCTTCTGCAGCGGGTTCTTCAGCTGGGGCCTCTTCTTCAGCGGGAGCTTCTTCAGGAGGAGCTTCCTCAGCAGGGGCTTCCTCGGCTTGAGATTCTTCGGGAGCATCATCAGCAGCCGCAGCGTCATCTGCGGAATCTTCTGCAGCAGGAGCAGCAGGAGCAGCGACAGCGGCAGGAGCACCACCACCGGAACTGGCCTCTACGGCCTTCTTCTTGGTGGCGGTCTTGAAGGTCTGCGTGCGTTCCATCAGACCGTTCTGGTCCATGATTCTGGCAACGGCGTCGGAGGGAATCGCGCCCATGCTCAGCCAGTGGGCGGCGCGTTCACTCTTCAAGGTCACTGCGGGAGGGTCGGCCATGGGATCGTAGTTCCCGATCCACTCAAGATAGGCGCCGTCCCTAGGTGCGGTCACATCTGCGACCACTATTCTGTATGAAGGCCGGCCTTTTTTGCCGACCCGAGCTAGCCGAATCCGAATCATCTAAGTTCTATTCCTCTGGGTACCGTTATCGCGCTGTTGGTGCGTGGCGATTTTACGTGTACGGGTATTCATTGTCAAACGGGCGACGCCTGATTTTGACAGGTCCCGAGCCCATTCCCGGGGCGCCATTCATGGTCCGCCATTCAACGCTTGGACTGGGGTTTAGTGTCTATGTTATCAAAAACTGAAATCCGGCGTAGTCGCCAGACAAAAAAATCGGACCCGGCCAACTCTGGGTTGCTTGTTCGCCCGACTGGATAAATACCGGGGTCGAGGGGCGATGGTAGACATTGGCCTGGGCCCGACGTACGGGGCTATCTATTTCGAGCTATTCGCTACGAAACGATCACCTCGTCGTGTCCAGACTGATGCCTACCATCGCCCCTGCGTATTAAACTATCATCCATATACCTTCACCTCCTTCATTTATTCCCGCCAAGCGGTTAAGGTATTTTATCAATAGGTGTTTTTCAGTGTCAAGACAATTTCTGGTATGTGGCGGCAGTTTATGTCCGCTTCGTGGGAATTCTCAGGCTCAATAGCACTCCGATCCAGCTTTCCAATCAACTCTCTTAGGTCTATTTACTGCATGCGTCTCGTCTTCATGGGCACACCCACATTCGCCGTACCGGTGCTCGCCAGCCTGACCCGTCTCGACGGCTCAGAGGTGGTTGCGGTCTACACACCTCCCGACCGCCCAGCCGGACGCGGCAGGAAGGCCCAGTCTTCGCCGGTTAAAGATTTCGCCCTGGAACACGGCTTGCCGGTCAAACAACCGTCCAGCTTTCGATCGGCAGAGGTTCAAGCCGAGTTGGCTGAGCTAAAGCCCGATGCCATCATCGTGGCCGCCTACGGCAAGCTGCTACCCAAACTGGTCCTTGATGTCGCGCCGCTTGGTTGCCTGAACATCCACCCGTCGTTGTTGCCCAGGCACAGGGGCCCGTCGCCGGTCGCAACGACCATCTTGAACGGCGACCAGATCACCGGCGTCACCATCATGTTGCTGGATGAGGGGATGGACACCGGCCCGGTGATCTCCCAGCACGAGTTCTTTTTGAAGGGCAACGAGACGACCGACGAACTGACAACAGCGTTGTTTGAACTTGGCGGGAAGTTATTGGAAGAAAGCCTGCCCCAGTGGCGGTCTGGTGAGCTGCTTTCTGAGCCGCAGGACGAAGCGTTAGCCTCGGTCACCCGGAAGCTGGAGCGGGCCGACGGCCTGGCTGACTGGTCGTTGACCGCCGCCGAATTGGAACGACGGGCCAGAGCGTTCACCCCCTGGCCAGGTCTCTTCACCGAGTGGAACGGCAGCGGTCTGAAACTCGTCGCCGTTTCGTACGTGTCCTCCGATTCCGCTGAATTCAAGCCGGGAACGGTGGTTGCCACCGACCATCCGGATATTCCGGCGGCGGTGGCGACGAGCTTGGGTTTTCTGGGATTGAGGGAGATCCAACTCGAGGGGAAGAAAGCGGTAAACGTGAAGGATTTTCTGAACGGCTCTCCCTCGTTCATCGGCGCGCAGTTGTAGTTTATTCACGGACATAGAATCAATCGACTCTAAAAACCAGCAGGAGACGGACAAATGGCGCAAGCAACATCCCGGCAGATACCCGACGAAGCCCAGGTTTTGGGTTGGATGGAATCGCTCAGCAACTGGGGACGCTGGGGCGAGGACGACCAACTCGGCTGCTTGAACCTGATCACCCCGGCCAAACGGCAACAGGCGGCCGCGTTGGTCAAGGACGGCATTCCCGTAAGTTGCGCCCGCCCGATCAGCACCGACATGACCGCCGATGTCACCTTCCAGGTACAGCGGTTCATGGTCGATAGTGGTGAAGGCAGGAACGAGGACTCCACCGAGCGTCAGTACAACCGCCGGGGCGCCGCCGAGTTCATCGGCATGGTGTTCCACGGGCAGAGCATCACCCACATCGATGCCATGTCCCATTACTCCTGGAAAGGCCAGCTGTACAACGGCAAACCAGCCCAGATGATCACCTCCCGAGAGGGTGCGCAGACCCATTCCATCGAGGCCGCCTACTCCGGCATAGTCACCCGAGGTGTCCTGCTGGACCTGCCGAAACTGCGCGGAGTGGAGTTCTTGGACCCCAATGAACCGGTGATGCCGATAGACCTGTTGGAGGCAGAGGAAGCCCAGGGCGTGAAGGTGGAAGAGGGAGACATCCTTCTGGTGCGTACCGGCAACTACAAGATGCGGATGGACAAGCCGCCCGCTGAGGCCGGCGAGCCGATGACTGCCTGCCAGGTGGCCTGTACGCCATTGTTCAAGGAGCGGGGCGTCGCCATGTTGGGCACCGATACCTCCAACGACTTCCGGCCCTCGCATTACAGCACCGTGGGCTCACCGCTACATACCATGTGCCTGGTCACTTTGGGCCTCTGGCTCATCGACAACGCCAACCTGGAAGAACTGGCCGTGGCCTGCGCGGAACGCAACCGTTACGAATTCATGCTGACCCTAGCGCCCCTAAGGCTCCGCAACGTAACCGGGTCGCCGGTAAGCCCCATAGCGTTGTTCTAAAAGGCTCCCGAGCGCGGATCACAAAAAGAGGGCGGGAATAATCCCGCCCTCTTTTTAATTTTGCATCGATTAATTGCCCAGGTGTTGTCGATTCCGGCCTTCACCGTGATGACAGCGGATATCCCCTCTCTCACGCATGGGAGAGGGTTAGGTCCGACGAAGTCGAGACTCTCGACGCAGTCGGAGGTGAGGGCACCTGTCTCTCAACAAGTCACCTAATCACCGCCAACTATGACTTGCCTGGATTCCTGCCTTCGCAGGAATGACGGGTGAGCGAACAAGAAAGTCTCGCTCCGATAATTGAATACGCCACGCCTAGGCTGTCATTCCGAGGAGGCGCTAGCCGACGAGGAATCCCATTACCCA
>Ga0209501_10000127_pt1 | contig 98536 bp, 91 predicted proteins | sample ArcticOcean_MG_C_4_FD_187434 | JGI IMG/M metagenome (GOLD analysis project Ga0209501, IMG submission 187434) | Marine microbial communities from western Arctic Ocean - ArcticOcean_MG_CB4_134 (SPAdes) (version 2) | ecosystem: Environmental > Aquatic > Marine > Oceanic | place: Arctic Ocean... | reverse complement strand
CGGGGGCCGACTTAGCCTCACCGCCAAAGTGCTTTGGGTTGGCGAGAAGCGTTTCGCCATGGGTGGCGAGATGGGACGCGGCCGACCGGTCGATCTTGGACCAACGGCGGTCATCCGGATCCGCGGAATTGTGGTCTGGCTGATCTCCGCAAATTTGTCAGCGATCAATTTGGATCCGTTCGAGCAGTTCGCCATAGATCACCGGGATTTCGACATCGTCGTCCTGCGCTCAAAGACTCATTTTCGGGCAATTTGGCAGGACGAGGCCGCCGAGATAATCATCGTCGATACCCCAGATTGGGGGCCGGCGCTGCTCAACACCTTGCCTTATGAGCGCGCCCGCAAAGGCGTGTTTCCTATCACCTGAAGGCGCAGCAGCGCCAGCTCAGAACACTAATTGGTCGCCGCCGGAGCCGCCGCCGATGACGATCTCGCCGCGATTGGCAGACCCTTGGCCGAGGTGATCAGTACCTGCTGGGCTTCCTCGCCTTCCTTCAGGCGAACCGGGCCGGAGGCCTACATGCTCTCGTGCAGTAGCTTGCCGGCGGGTTTCGACATGTTGGAGAAGAACACATCCTTCAACTCCTCTGACACGCGCTTCAGGGCCAAGGCCGTCTTGTCCTTCTCACAGGAGCGCATCAGCGTCTGGATGCCGGACGGATCAACGCTCTTCAAATCCCCGAAGGTGAACATCAAGGCGCAGATCTTCCCCGCGGCATCCTTGTTGCATTCCTCCAACGCCGACCGGAACCGGCTTTCCGTCGCCCGGCCAGATAGGTGAAGGTCTCGCCCATCGGCTCATGGCTATCGCGCCCGTTGGTGCGCGTCAGGTTAGACAAGAACTCGGTGCGCAGCACTCGCTCCACATCCTTTAATATATTCTTGCTGACCGCCTCGATGCGCAGCATGCACATGACCTACTTCCAAGGCGAATTTTTCCGGCAAGGTGGCCGCCACCATGGCCGAATGCGTCTGGTCGATCTTGCCCAGAATGACGGCGATGGTCTGCGGGTATTCATTTTTCAGAAAATTTCCGAGGACTTATTCATTCCCATTATCAAGCTTGCCCCACATCGTGCAACCCGCGGGACCACCGATTTCTTCCATGATGTCGCCGACCCGATCCTCGCTGAGGATCTTCGACAACATCGGTTGGGTACTGACCATCGAGCCTAACAACCAACCGATCGAGGAAACCTGCTCGGCAAACTCGACGAACAATCGCTCGGCCGCGCTCGATCTGACATTGCCGAGGCCGGCCCTTAGGAGATCTCCCTGATCTCCACGTCATCGAGGTGGGAGAGCAGCTTGGCCACCTGATCCTGGCCAACCACATCAACAAAATAGCCCACTTCTCCGACCCGGTGATGCGCGGTAGTCTTCGCGCATGCGGCCGCCCATGGGGCGCTCTCTGATACTTTAAATACTTGGTAAACGCCCAGGATATATATCAAGATCCATACAGTTTTCTCGTTTCATAAGAAAATTTATCTCAAATTTACGACAGGTCTGCTCTAGCCCTTGGCGAAATCATCCAGCCGATCGACGCGCCGCATCGCCGGGAACAAATGCGCCCATAACGCCGTTATCGCCAGGGTCGCGATACCGCCGACCAAAACCGCCGGCACCGCGCCTACGAAAGCAGCCGTCAAACCGGCGCGAAAATCCCCCAATTCGTTCGAGGCATTGATCGAAACCGAATTGACCGCGCTAACCCGACCGCGCATGGCGTCGGGGGTGGCTATTTGCACCAGGGTCAAGCGGATATAAACGCTGACCATGTCGGCGGCGCCATAGATCGTCAATGCCAGGAGCGATAGCCAGAGCACCTCGGACAGGCTGAACACGACGATCGATGCACCAAAAACCACCAGAGAGACGAATAACGCCGCCCCCATGTGCCGGGGCGCGGCGATCCGGGTCAGCGCCAACCCCATTAGCAACGAACCGACGCCCGGCATCGCCCGCATCACCCCCAGCCCATCGGCGCCGACATGCAGCACATCGCTGGCATAGATCGGCAGCAACCCCATCACCCCGCCGAGCAGCACCGCCACCAGATCGATGGAGACCGCGCCCAGCACCACTTTGTTGGTCCAGACGTAGTTAAATCCACCAAGCAGGGTTCGTAACCCGACCCGCTCGGCCGAGCGAACGTGCAAGGCACCGTGGATCGTCAGCGCGCCAATCCCGCCAATCACAAACATCACCAGAACCGTGTAATAAGCCCAGTCTCCAGCCCAGGCGACCAGGACACCACCCAGCGCCGGTCCGGCAAGCTGGGCCACCTTGTTGGCCGAGGAAGAATAGGCCACGGCCTTTGGAAACACCGCCGTGCTGACCAGGTTCGGCAGGATCGCTTGACCCGCGGTATGGAAGAACGCGCGGGCCGAACCGTGCAACACCAAGATCCCCAGGATTGCCGGCACGCCGCCGAGATCATTCCATAGAACCGCCATCAGCAGCACCACGGCGATGAGGTGAAAGATGTTGCAGATCGCCATGATGGCCCGACGATCAAAGCGGTCCGCCGCCATCCCAGCGGCCAGAAATATCGCCAAATGCGGGGCGAATTGGGCCAGCCCGATATAACCGAGATCCATCGGGTCGCGGGTCAGCTCCCAGACATGCCAACTGACCGCAACGGTCAGAATATGCACCCCCATCGAATTCGCCGTTCGGGCAAGTAGAAAGAGCAGGAAATTCCGGTCACGCAACGGAGTGGATTGCACGGACATAAGGACGTGGCCTAGCTGGCGGGGCGATAAGCGAGCGACTTTCTGCGCCGCCATCTAAGGTTTGGCAACCTGCGTCGTTAAAGCGCTGGCGATCATGTGCGCGATGGGGCGATGGAAACTATTGAGACCCGGCCCCAAGCAGAGGACAATGGCGCCGGATCGCAAGTAGATTCGCAGGGAGATGACGCATGGTCGAAATCACACCGATCGAAGGGGCACCGCATGGCGCCAATGTCTGGGGCGTGGACTTGAACCAGCCGTTGGACGGCGGGCTGATGAAAATCCTGGCCGACGGATTGTATGAGCACCGGCTGCTGGTCATCAAGAACCAGACCCTAGACCAGTCCACCTATCTCGATTTTGGCTACTGGTGGGGCAAGCCGATTCCGCACGTTCTCGACCATATGCGGATGCCCGGTTATCCGGAGTTGCTGACGGTCGGTAATACCGAAGAGAAGGACAAGGCGGTCGAAATTCGCAACGGCGCCGCGCTCTGGCACACCGACCAGTCTTATGAGGCGGTGCCGGCCAGCGCCACGATGCTGTACTCAATCCTGACCCCCGAGCGGGGTGGGCAGACCCGGTTGGCCAACATGGTTGCCGCCTATGAGGCGCTGGATGCGTCAACCAAGGAGCGGATCGACGATCTCCAAGTGGCGCATCTTTATGGCGCCGGCAAACTGCTGGATGACGAGTTCGCCGCCAACCCGCTAGCCACCGACAACCAGATCGAGCGCGTACCGACTTGCTATCACCCGCTGGTACTGCGCCACCCGGTAACGGGGCGCAAGGCGCTCTATGCCACCGGACAATCCTCTTTCGCTATCAAGGGTATGAACGACGACGAGGCTGTCAAATTACTGTGGGAATTGAAGATGCACGCGATCCAAGACCGCTTCGTCTATGCCCACACCTACGAAGTCGGCGACATCGCCATTTTGGACACTTTTTCAACCATGCACGCGGCAACACTCATCGAAACCGCCGACACGAGCGCCGAGGATACCCAGCGCTTGCTCTGGCGGATTAGCGTGCGTGGCCTGCCGCGGGTCTACGAACATCTAGCCGCCTGACAGCCCCCCTGGAGGCCCTCTATGGCAACCATTAGCCCAACCGGAAGTGCCTGTGGCGCTGTGGTCGAGGATATTGACCTCACCCGGGATCTTTCCGACGATCTGATGCGACAGTTGACCGGCGCGCTCTACGATCACCGTTGCCTTGTAATCAAGAATCAAAATCTGACTAAGGACGCTTATTACCGCTTTGCCGGCGAATGGGGTGAGTTGATTCGCCACGTTCTCGACTACCTCAGAATTCCCGGTTATCCAGAAATGATGGCGGTTGGCAATACCGAGACCAAGGACCGAGATCCGGGCATCAGAAACGGCGCGGTCGCCTGGCACACCGATGGATCCTATATCGCAGATCCGACCACGATGACCATGCTGTATGCGGTACGGACGCCACGCAGTGGGGGCGAGACGATGGTCGCCGATATGGTCGCAGCCTATGAGGCATTAGATCCAGCCTTGCGCTCCGAAGTCGAGGAGATGACGGCGCTGCATTACTACGGTCGCGCGGAGGTCGGCGCGGACGAAAACCCGGTTATACCGATCAAAACCGAGTCGCAGGCGGCAACCAACGACGTCTGCGAAAAACCTCTGGTTCTGACCCACCCGGTATCCGGCCGACGGGCGCTTTATGCCGTCGCCCAATCGCCTTTCCAAATCAACGGCATGACCAAAGTCGAAACTCAGAATTTTCTGGCGCGTCTAAAAGCCCACGCGACCTGCCCTGACTTCGTCTATGACCATCGCTATGAGGTCGGAGACATCCTGATTTTTGACACGCTCTCGACGATGCATCGGGCCAAGGGCAATATTGAGGCGGCCACCTCGCCCGAGGCGGACAACGCACGGCTGCTCTGGCGTCTCAGCGCCAAGGGATTGCCCAAGGTGCACCGGCATTTGGCAGCGTAGGATCAGCCGCTCGAAGATCACAGGTGCGAACGATGGCGCAAAGCAAGCTATCCTGTGGATCAACCTTCATCGATTAGTTTCTAGGAACGATAAAGCGCGGCCGCTCGTCCTTAAAACTCACCGTCCCGTTTCAGCATCTGAATCCCCTCGCGGAAAGCATCAGCGGTAAGATCCAAATCTTCCTGGGTGTGCATCGCCGACGTCAAACCGCCGGGCGCGTTCGACAGATCAACACCGTTCACCGCCATCGCCAGGCGCAGCTTCATCACCAGGTCCGAGCGTTTTGCCTTCAAGGTCTCGTAATCGACATCTTCCGCCCGAAAACTGGCGGGTTTGACATCAATTCCCTTGGCGTTGGTGAAGATGTGAAGCCCGGAAAAGGTACCATAGGCGGCCCAAGGTACATCCTCGGCTTCAAGGATTTCGTTGAACCGGCCGCGCAACCAAGCGGCGGACGTGTTGGCGCGCTCGCAAGCATCGGTGTCTTCGATAATCTTTAGCGCTGTTAACCCCGCCGCCGCCGAAATCGGGTTGGCATTGAAGGTTCCGGGATGCTGGATCTTCTCGCGGCTCAGGGCCTCGGAGCGCTCGAAATCGAGATGGTCGAGGATCTCCTGGCGTCCGGCGACGCCGCCGCCCGGCAATCCACCGGATAGAATTTTCGCCAAAGTTGTCAGATCCGGCGTCACTCCATAGGCCTGCTGCGCGCCGCCCGGGGAGCAGCGAAATCCGGTCACCACCTCGTCAAAGATCAACAGCACGTCTTGCTTGGCGGTCATCGCACGCAGCTGAGCAGTGAAATCAGCCGACATCGGAACCATGCCGAAGGAGGCACCGGTTGGCTCGCAGATCACGGCGGCGATGTCGCTATCGTTTTCCAAAACCTGCCGAACCTCGGATATGTCCTGTGGCGAAACCAGCACGACATTGCTCGCCACTGCCGGGATCACCCCCGTCGTGGCCGTTCCATCGAAGTGATTGGCATAGCCGCCAGCCATATGGTCATGCCAGCCGTGGAAATGGGTCTTGAAGCGAACGATCTTATTCTTGCCTGTATGGGCCCTGGCCAGACGCAAGGCCATCAACGTCGCCTCGGTCCCGGAAGAGGTGAAGCGAACCCGCTCGGCCGAGGGCACCATCTTGATTACCTGCTGGGCCCAAGTGACTTCGCGAGGATGATTAGCGCCGAAATGTGTCCCCGCAGCCATCGACTCGGAGGTCGCTGCCATCACATCGGGATGGCCGTGACCGAGAAGAAGTGCCCCATGGCCGCCGAAATAGTCGACGTAGCGATTGCCGTCGACATCCCATTTATGCGGCCCTGCCGCGCGATCGATATACAGTGCGTAGGGCTTCAGATAGCGCGAGTCATGGGTGATCCCACTTGGCAGAACCTCCCGCGCCTCACCCGCTAGGCGGTCGGAACCCGGCGTCTTCTCACGATAGGCGCTGACAATCTGGGAATTCGATAGCAAGGGATCTGGCATAGGGGCGTTCCTCGCGCTGGATGGTTGGCGCTAGTGTAACGCCGAGGGTGGGGCCGGCACAGGCCGAGTTTTCAACACTCTTAAATTACCGGGAATTGGCTTTTGGCACAACCTGTCAAACCAGGAAGTAAGACGTCAATCCAAGGAAGGTGAAGAACCCAACCACATCCGTCACCGTTGTCAGAAATACCGTTGAGGCGATCGCTGGATCAAGCTTCATCCGGTCCAGGCCGATTGGAATCATCGTGCCGCAGAATCTGGCGTCCACCAGATTTATAACCATCGCCAAGGTCAACACGGCGGCGATCTGCGGATCCCCAAACCAGATCCAACTGACACCCCCGGCGAGCAGCGCGAAAGCCACACCATTCAACGAGCCGACCGTGGTCTCCTTGATCACAAACTTGGCGGCATTGGTCGCCGTCAACTCGCGCACCGCGACAGTTAGGCTCTGGGTTCCGGCATTACCGCCCATCGAGGCGACAATCGGCATCAACACCCCCAGCACCACCATTTTTTCGATGGCTGTCTCGAAAGCCCCAATCACGCCGGACGCGACGATCACGGTCACCAAATTCACCGCCAGCCAGAAAAACCGCGATCGCGTGGTCGCCACCAAACCGCTTAGCGTATTTTCAGCTCTCCTCTAGATCGAGTGTTCCGAAGTTTGAGGACGACAAAAACGCGACTTTTGGCTCCAAGCCAAAGCTGCGCACTACATGCGCTGCCAGCACCACCTTCTCAGCGATCTCTTCCAGATGGGGTTGGGGCTGACGAAAGTGTCGACGCCAATTCGACGATAATATCGATCAGTTTTTCCGGATCATTCTCGGCCAACTCGATGTCGAAAACGTCGATATCAGTGCATTTCTTAAATAGGACCGGATTGCCGAAGAGTGGCACAACCTGGGTCCAACGGATTTGTCGCGCTCACCCAAAAATGCATTGCCGGGCCGGGGACCAGTACCCCAGATACTGGTCAAATATCAATGACCTAGTAAAACAATACAGTGATCTGATCGATCTTCGTGACCAGCAACGCGATCACCAGGGCATCGAATCCTTGAGTCCGAATGATTGCGTCAAATTGTTTTATGCAATGATCCGCATCACCCTAGAAAAGGCCCCCAAGCAGCTGGATTGGTCCGGGATCAAGGATTTGACCCTCAGCGGCAAAGGCTCCCTGCAAATGATTCCCAACAGTCGGGCAGTGCACATCATTCGCGACCCCCGCGATATCGCGATTTTGACCTGGGCGCACGGCCGGCGTATTGCGCCGCCCACGCTCGATTATCCGGAACGTGTCAGCGATGAATTTCTTATGAGTACCGCGCGCCACTGGCGAGCCTTGATTCGCCGGGCTGAAATCGTGCGGACCGAGAGCTCTGGCCGAAGTTTCGATATTCGCTACGAGGATCAGGCGCTAAACTTCTCCAGCACCGTCGGCGAGCTGCTCGCCTTCTACGACGTGGCCCGCGATCCACCGACTATCGAAGCGCTGCGGCTTGAAACCGATTTCACCCGCCTCTCGGGCGGACGGGTACCCGGGCAAACCGACGCTTCAAGCTGTTTTCGCAAAGGCCTCGCCGGAGATTGGCGGACCACGTTATCGAAGGCGCAAATCGCCCTCGTCAACAAGATCTGCGGCGCCGAACTGCAAGCCCAAGGGTATGAGTGGAAATAGCGCCTCAGATCTCCTGAATGAACTCGACAACCTCGCGGGTTCGGGTAACCTTGCCGCGCCAATGGCGATCAAATTCCTTGATCAACGCGGCGATTTTATCGCTGCCCATCACCGCGTCCGCCACGGCGAGACTGGAAAATTCATAGAACGCTATATGGACGCTGTCCTCCAAGCCGCTCCAGCCGCGCTTGGCGTTAAGCGGGCTGAACGCCTTCGAAGCGTCCGGTAGATGTTCGTTCTGGTACCAAGTATCAAACTGATCCTTGACCGACGGGTCAACCTGGGCGCGCACGATCAGATAAGCGGTCATTCTTCCATCCCCTACCTTGTGAAGTGTCGAATATAGCGCATGTGTTTGCCCCGGAAACCTCCCCGTGGGAACAGTCGTCGGCCCCAGGCCATGCCCGCGACGGACCGTTACGCCGTCGCTAGAAAGGTTGCACCCTGCCGAGGAAGTAAACAAGCTGACCGAATAATTGACCAGGATAGGCCGGCGATACCAACCCGGCCAAGGAGACAAAATGGCCAAGACCCCGGATTACTTCCACGGCAAGACCATCCTGATCACCGGCGCCGGTAGCGGCATCGGCAGAGCCACGGCCCTGGTTTTTGCCCGTGAGGGGGCCAATATAGTCTGCGCCGATCTCGATCCTGAAGCCGCCGAACGAGTCGCTAATCAAGTCATTCAAATGGGCGCAAAAGCGACTTTCGTGCAATGTGACGTCACGGTCCGCGCCGAAGTCAATGTCATGGTCGGCCAGGCGATCAAGGATTTCGGCAAAGTGGATTTCGAGTTGAACTCCGCCGGTGGGGCCTTGGCGAGGAAGCCGTTTCTAGAGATCACCGAAGACCTTTGGGAGCGGACCTACGCGCTGAACGTTAAGGGCACCTTCAATTCCACCCAGGCCATCATTCCACATATGCTGGAAAACGGCGCCGGAGTCATCGTCAACATCGCCAGCGTCGCCGCCAAGGTCGGGGGGGCCGGAAACTCGATTCACTATGCCTCCTCCAAGGGCGCCGTCGACACCATGACCATGGGTGTCGGCCGGGAGTTCGCCCGCCGGGGTATCCGCTGTCTGTCGATCTCTCCCGGCGTTGTCGACACGGCTTTTCACACCGAAACGCCCGAGACCGTGCTCCAGGCCTATAACGACCTTACGCCTATGGGCCGGATGGCGGCGCCGGAGGAAATCGCCGAGACCGTGCTTTTCGCCTGCTCCGACGCGGCCCCCTATATGACCGCCGACACAATATACGTTTCCGGCGGCCTGCGTTAGGGGCGGAGTGGGTTAGGGGGAATTAACGAATTTCTTTATGGGGGTAATTTTCCCGAACGAGATCTCGCGACTCGCTGGCGGCCTAGCAAAACGGCGACTGACGGCCCTGTTTCGACTTCAAGAGAGATGGTGCGGTCGAGAAGACTCGAACTTCCACCCGGTTTCCCGGACAGCGACCTCAACGCTGCGCGTCTACCAATTCCGCCACGACCGCACTATTCTCGCTCGGAACCCTGGCGGCGTGTTATCGCCAGGAAGCGCGGGAGTAGCAAATCCCGATCCGTTAATCAAGCAAACCGAACGACGAAACATGATGCCCGACACGCTTTGTCCTCCTGCCCGTCCTGGCGTCTGTTCTGGCGCCGCTCCCCCAGTCGAGTGGCGACACTCTGATCACCCGGTCGAGTATGCCGAGGCGGTGGCATTGATGGAGGACCGGGCGGCGGCGATTCACCTGGGAAACGCCGCCGAACAGGTGTGGTTGCTGGAGCACCCGGCGCTCTATACGGCGGGCACCAGCGCCAATGAGCAAGATCTGCTTACTCCGGGTCGCTTTCCGGTTCATCCCACCGGACGGGGCGGCCAGTATACCTATCATGGTCCGGGACAACGAGTGGCCTATGTGATGCTGGACCTGAAACGCCGGCGCCAGGACGTCAGGGGCTATGTCCAGGCGCTGGAGGATTGGCTGATCGAGACCCTGGCGCGGTTCAACGTCGAGGGTGAGCGCCGCGAGGGCCGTGTCGGCATCTGGGTGCGTCGGACCGATCGTAATCAGCCCGGCCGCGAGGATAAGATTGCTGCCGTCGGCGTGCGAATCAAGCGCTGGGTCACCCTGCACGGTGTCGCGCTTAATGTCGGGCCAAATCTGGAGCATTTCGACGGTATCGTGCCCTGCGGCATCGCTGAACACAAGGTGACCAGCCTTGAGGATCTTGGCCTGCCGGTCAGCATGTCCGAGGTCGACATGGCCCTGCGCGAAACTTTCGCGCATTGTTTTGGCCCAGGCAGCCTGATGGACCGATCCGATCTGCCCGCTGACCAGACTGCCGAACTGCCTGGCAACATCAGCCACTTCACACCCGGCCGGCTAGCCCCTTAATTACCAACTCCACCGCCCGGCGGGCATCGCGCTCCAGGGCCGCGGCATCGCGGGTTCGGCCAACCACGGTCACCACCGGACCAGGACCATCGGCATGGAGCAGCAGGTTCCGGCGCTCCCGCAACCAGACGTAGCCGCGCCCGAAGCGCAGTTCATTCAGGCTTGCCCCATCGAGGTTGTCATTTTCGGCCAGGTCGGCGTCGAGCACCGCTTGGGCCAGGATCACCGTGGCCAGCCAAGCGCCATCGCAGAACACCTGGTTCATTTCCGCCAACAAGGCATCGGCCTGTGGCGCCGGGCGAAGCCCCTCACCATCGCTCAGCTCGCAGACCCTTCCCTCAAGCCAGCGGCATCGCTCCTGAAACGCCTGGGAGCCGGTAAGTTCCGGCCGGCCGGTCACTCAGCGCCCCGCTGCTTAAAGCCGGAACCGGGCGCCATCGGCGTCGCCGGTTCCGCCTCAACATGGTAGACTTGGGCTAGCGGTGGACCCTGGTGGCATGCGGTGATCATTTCGCCAACCGCAGCATGCGGACCCGATAGGAGCGCTTCGACGGTGCCGTCCCGACGATTGCGCACCCAGCCATCGAGGCCGCGCGCCTTGGCCTCGCCATCCATCCAGTTGCGGAACCAGACGCCCTGGACCCGACCGGATATGATGAGCTGAACCGCGCTGTTCGGATCCTCTTCCAATGGTCCTGCTGCTCCACGCAAGGTTCGGTATCTGGTGACGCGCCCAGTGACGTAGGCGACAGGTCGCAGTATACCTGTGCGCTCCCATCGGTGTAACCGGCGATGCTCCCTCATGCCCACCATGCTCTCCGCCTTGGCGCCGGTATTCGCGCTGATCCTTCTTGGCTATGGCCTGAAGCGGACGCACGCCTTTCCCGATACGCTGTGGAGCGGTCTCGAGGCCCTGGTCTATTGGTTGCTGCTGCCGGCCCTATTGATTGTTAAGCTGGGCAATACCGACCTGTCAGAATTCGATATCATGCCGATGGCAGCCGCGATGGCCGGTGCCACGGTGCTGGTGGTGGTCGCTTTGGTCGTGGTGCGCCGGATCGTCGGGATCGATGGGCCGGTTTACACCTCGATCCTGCAAGGCGCGGTGCGGCAAAATTCGTATATCGGTCTGGCTGCCGCCGTCCCGCTCTACGGTGCCAACGGTCAGGCGTTGGCGGCGGTCGGCATTGCCGCGGTAATCCCGCTAGTTAACGTGATTTCAATGTGGAGCCTGGCGCGGCTTGGCCCGGACAGCCCGCCCAGCGTCGCGGTTATCCTCAAGCGACTGGCCAAGAGCCCGATTATCATCGCCTGCGCCATCGGCATCGGCGCCAATCTGGCTGGGACCGGTATCCACGACCTGGCGGCCACAACCTTGGATCTGCTAGGTCGTAGCGCCTTGCCGCTGGGGCTTCTCGCCGTCGGCTCGGGCCTGAATTTCGGTGTGGTCAGGCGCAGCCCGGTCCCGCTGTTATTTAGCAATTGCTTAAAATTACTGGTGATCCCACTGCTGACCGCCTGGTTCTGCCAGCTGCAGAATGTGGACCCGGTCACCACCGGGGTGGCAATCCTGTTCGCCTCCCTGCCCTCCTCGGCCTCGTCCTATGTGATGGCCCGCCAGTTTGGCGGCGATCATGAGTTGATGGCGACAATCCTGACCACCCAGGTGATGATGGCGGCGGTGACGATCCCGGTGATGCTGGCGCTGTTTGGTTGAGCCATGCTTTGTTTGGATGAACCCAATCAACCAACCCGATTCTCTCAACGTCGACCCGATGCCCCGCCGACGGCAGGCCGGATGACATCCTGAAAAATCAAGGCCTCGCAACGGGACTTTCAGCAGTGCTTGTGAAGAACAGCCAAGCCCCCCTATAATACCGTTTTAATGACAGCACAAACTCTCCCACAGACCTCACTTGAGCCGTTGTTCCGGTTTCGCAATCTGCTCGGCATCGAGGGTCTTCAACGCGCCGATATCGAGCGACTGCTCGATCAGTCGGACGTTTACGTGGACGCCAATCGCCAGAGTGACAAGAAACACTCCAGCTTGCGCGGCCGAACCCTGATCAACCTGTTCTTCGAGAACTCAACCCGGACCCGCACGTCCTTTGAGTTGGCAGGAAAGCGTCTCGGCGCCGATGTGATCAACATGTCCGTCGGCACCAGTTCGATCAAGAAGGGCGAGACCTTGATCGACACGGCCATGACCCTGAACGCCATGCACCCGGACGTGCTGGTGGTCAGACATGCCGATTCAGGCGCCGTTCATCTATTGGCCGAGAAAGTCAATTGCTCGGTGATCAACGCCGGTGACGGCACCCACGAGCACCCGACCCAGGCCCTGCTTGACGCACTGACCATCCGGCGACGGCTCGGGCATGGGCTGGAGGGGCTAACCGTGGCGATTTGCGGCGACATCGCCCATAGCCGGGTGGCGCGCTCGAATATTCATTTGATGGCGATTATGGGCGCCCGGGTTCGCGCCGTGGCCCCTCCGACTTTGATCCCCGCCGGACTGGAACGGATGGGGGTGGAAATCCACCACGACATGGAGCGCGGCCTCGCCGATGTCGACATCATAATGATGCTGCGCTTGCAGACCGAACGGATGAAGGGCAGCTTCGTGCCCTCGATCCGTGAGTATTACCGGCTCTATGGCCTCGACTACGAGAAGCTGAAAGTCGCCAAGCCAGACGCGCTGATCATGCATCCCGGACCGATGAACCGGGGCGTCGAGATCGCCTCCGAGGTGGCCGACGACATCGACCGCAGCCTGATCCGCGAACAGGTGGAAATGGGTGTCGCGGTGCGCATGGCTTGCCTTGATGCGCTGGTCAGCGCCCAAGTCGCGCCCTGGGCAAAGAACCAGTGATCCATATCTAGAGACGAGCGCGCCGATGACCCGCACAATCTTCAAGAATGCCCGCTTGCTCGACCCGGCAAGCGATCTCGACGCGCTCGGCGCGGTGTTGGTCGAGGATGGACGGGTAGTCGAGGCGGGTCCACAGGTCTTCATCGACGCGGTCCAGGAGGATGTTGACGTGGTTGATTGCGCCGGCAAATGCCTAGCGCCGGGCCTGATCGATATGCGGGTGACGACCGGCGAACCGGGTAACGAGCATCTGGAGACCCTGGCCTCGGCCTGCCAAGCGGCGGCGGCAGGTGGGGTCACCACCATCGCCTGCCTGCCGAACACCGACCCGGTCGTCGATGACGTGGCGCTACTCGAATTCGTCGAACGCCGTGCCGCCGAGGTGGGTCTGATCTCGGTGCACAGCTACGCTGCCGCCACCAAGCGGACGCGGGGCGAGGAGATGTCGGAGATCGGCCTGCTACACGAGGCTGGCGCGCTTGGCTTCACCGACGGTCCCAAGGCAATCGCCAGCGCCATGGTCATGCGCCGGCTGCTTTCCTATTCCACCGTGTTTGGCACCTTGGTGATCCAACATCCCGAGATACCCGAGCTCGTTGGCGAGGGCGTGATGTCCGAGGGCGAGACCGCGACCCGGCTTGGCTTGGCCGGCATCCCGGCCGCCGCCGAGGTGATGATGATCGAGCGGGACCTGCGCCTGCTGGCCTTAAGTGGCGGACGCTATCACGCCTCACGGGTTACCACATCAGCCGCGATCGAGGTCATCGCCAGGGCCAAGACCGACGGACTGGCGGTGACCTGCGATACCGCACCGCATTATTTCGCGCTGAACGAGGGCGCGGTCACCGACTATCGCACTTTCGCCAAGGTCTCGCCGCCGCTACGCTCCGAGGCGGACCGCCGGTCGGTATTGGCCGGCTTGGCCAACGGCACCATCGACGCGATCGTCAGCGATCACACCCCGCGCGACCAAGATTCCAAACGCCTGCCATTCAACCAAGCCGCCGATGGCGCGGTCGGGCTGGAGACCCTGCTGCAGGTGACCTTGGAGAATGTTCATAACGGCGCGCTAACCATGCTCCAGGCGATCCAAGCACTATCCCTGCGGCCAGCCGAAATTCTGGGCCTTCCCGGCGGCCGATTGACGAAAGGGGCGCCGGCCGATCTGGTGATTTTTGATCCCAACATTGCCGGCGTGATTGACGCCGAAAAGTTCCACAGCAAATGCAAGAACAGCCCATTCGACGGCAAACCGGTCCAAGGCCGGGTGCTGAAAACCGTGCGTGGTGGCCGGGTCGTCTACGCCCATGATGCAGAGGAGGCGCCGAGCCGGGCGCACCTAGCCCATGCCTGATCCGTTGGGAAGTTTCGCCTATACTTGGCCGTTTTATGCCGCCGGCGTCTTCGGCTATTTGCTCGGTTCGATCCCGTTCGGCCTAATCCTGACCAAGCTGGCCGGTCTTGGCGATATCCGCGCCATCGGCTCCGGCAATATCGGCGCCACCAATGTGCTACGCACCGGCAACAAGAGGCTCGCCGTCGCCACCTTAATCCTGGACGGGGCCAAGGGCGCGGTCGCGGTGCTGATCGCCGGCATTTATGGCACCGATATCGCGGTGCTAGCAGCCGGCGGGGCCATGCTCGGTCATTGTTTTCCAGTCTGGCTCAAATTCAAGGGTGGCAAGGGCGTCGCCACTGGGCTTGGTATCCTGCTCGCCCTGTCGCCGCTGGTCGGTCTGACCGCCATCGTCACCTGGTTGGTGAGCGCCGCCGTGTTTCGCTACTCCTCACTCTCGGCCCTACTGAGCGTCGCCACGGCGCCGTTTTATGCCTATTACCTCATCGATCTGCAGCATGCCGAGCTCGCTGGCTTCATGGCCGTGCTGATCACCTTGCGCCATCATCAGAACATCCGCCGCCTGATCAACGGTACCGAAGGGCGGATTTCAATTTCGCGCAACAAACCCAACCGGGCAGAATAGGCGCACATCTTTTTCGCTAGGAGCCCCTTCATGCCCAGCCATATCAGCGAATCTCTTCTCTATGGCGCCTCGTTTTCAACTCCAGAGTTCCTGGCCATTTTCAATGACGAAAACCGGGTGCAAACCTGGTTTGATGTCGAGGTCGCGCTGGCCCAGGCACAGGCCGAGTTGGGGATGATCCCTGCGGCCGCGGCCACCGAGATCGCCGCCAAGGCCAAGGTCGACAACGTCGACGTTGCCGAGATCGGCCGGGGCATCAGTGCCACCGCCCATCCCATCGTCCCCGCCTTGCGGGCCCTGGAGGCGGTCTGTGATAACGACGCCGGTGAGTACATCCACTATGGCGCCACCACTCAGGACATCATGGATACCGGCCTGGTCCTACAACTCAAACAAGCCTGGCCCCTGATCATCCGCGATCTTGAGGCAAGCCGGACGGCGCTGGCTGATCTGGCGCGCACGCATCGCTCAACGGTGATGGTCGGACGCACCCATGGACAGCAGGCGCTACCCCTCACCTTCGGTTACAAATGCGCCGTTTGGGTCGACGAGATCGGTCGTCAACTAGCCCGCTGTCACGAGGCCGAGGGGCGGATCTTCACCGGCAACATCACCGGCGCGGTAGGCACCATGGCCTCGTTTGGTCCGAAGGGGCCGCAGATGCAGGAATTGGCGCTCGGGAAACTTGGTCTGTCAGCGCCGAATATCTGCTGGCATTCCTCGCGTGATCGGGTCTGCGAAGTGGCCAATCTGATGACCCAGATCGCTGGCACTTTCGGCAAGATCGCCCGTGAAATCTATGCTCTGCAACAGGTCGAGTTCGGTGAACTTGCCGAACCGCACCACAACGGCAAGGTTGGCAGCAGCACCATGCCGCACAAGCGCAACCCAGCTACTGTCGAGCTATCGATCGGTCTGTCCCGGCTGATCCGGGCGCAGCAAGTAGCGATCAGTGACTCGGTCTATCAGGAGCACGAGCGCTATTCAGCGCTGCTGCGTGTCGAGCTGGCCGCCGTGCCGGAGATGATGATCTACACCGGTTCCCTCCTCGCCAAGATGCGTGGTGTGGTCGAGCGGCTGCATGTCGACCCGATGCGCATGCGGGCCAATCTCAACATGCTTGGCGGGTTGTTGCTTTCGGAGCCGGTGATGCTGGCTCTCGGCGAGGCGATCGGCAAGCAGACCGCCCATGAGGTGGTCTACGAGATCGCCATGCAGGCTTTCGAAAACGGCACCCCGTTCCGCGATACCCTACTCGGCGATACGCGGGTATCGCCACATCTGGGCGCTGCCGCCCTCGACAAAATTCTCGACCCCACGGCCTATATCGGCGAGTCCGAGCGGATCGTCGACGCGGTGTTGGCCCGGATATAAGATCCCGCCGAGCGTTGGTCGCCGCGGGAAAAAGCATCCTCATCCATCCGTACCCCATCAAACGCCAGTGCACGATTACTGGCCGAAACTTATGGGAGCGTGGCCGTGACAGCGGAGCAGGAACGGGTCGATCGACTCTGGCCGACCCGAACCGACATTGTCGGGCTGATTACTTTTCGACATCTGATGGAGCGCTTTGGCGCCGCCACGGCGGTACATCAGAGGCCATTGGAGGCCGAGACGATCGCCGTGGTCGCCGGCGTTGTCGACGCGATCTACCCGCCGGAAAATGCCGATCTCTACGCCCAGATCACAGCCGTAGGCCTGATCATCGGCGAGGTCCGGATCGGTGGGACACCGCAAGCCAGATATTTTCCCTCCCGCAATCGCGTCATTGACGGATTGTCTCTTGGCATTACCGTGGTTTAAGCCTCGAAGAATTCCGTTCCCTGATCACCACGCGCTACGCCCTTGAACAAGGCCGCGAGGTCTTCACCGTCCCAGGGTCGCAGCTGGATCCCCGCAGCGCCGGTACCAATCAGTTACTGAGCGACAGCACCAATTGGGCGGAGAACGCGAGGACGTCCATTCAGCGCTGCGTGAAATCCGCATCGAAGAACCTGGCGTGATTGATTTCGCCCAGCTCCGGCACCGCTCACAGCCTCACAAGCAAGCCCAAAACAACGCGACGCCGTCCTCGAACTGTTGGGGCCAAGCGCCGTTCCGGTTGACGAACTCATTCGCGAGTGCCAATTGTCCCTATGGATTGTTATCACCATTTTATTGGGGGTTGAACTCGCGGGACAGGTAGAACAACACCCTGGGAATAGGAGACCGCACTAAATTATCCCGTATTTTCAATATATTACCTGAATGCTATCCGTGCCAAGGCTCGGGCGTCCCCCCGTCGGAACGAAATAGGACTCGAATGAAACTTGTCGTCGTCGAATCGCCTGCCAAGGCGAAGACCATCAATAAATACCTGGGCAGCGACTACACCGTCCTCGCCAGTTATGGACATATTCGCGACCTGCCGGCAAAGGATGGGTCGGTGCGGCCGGACGAAGGTTTCGCCATGTCCTGGGAATCCGACCCACGTTCGGAAAGGCAGATCCGGGAGATCAAAGACGCGCTAAAAGGTGCAGATGACCTGATCCTCGCCACTGACCCAGATCGCGAGGGCGAGGCGATATCCTGGCATGTGCAGAATGTGCTGGAAGAGCAACACGCCTTAAAGGGAAAATCGGTACACCGGGTGGTCTTTCACGAGATCACCAAATCGGCCGTGCTCGCCGCCATGGCGAACCCACGCAAACTTGATCAAACTCTGGTCGATGCCTATTTCGCCCGCCGGGCTCTGGATTATCTTGTGGGCTTTACCTTGTCGCCGGTGCTGTGGCGCAAACTGCCGGGCTCCCGATCGGCTGGACGGGTGCAATCCGTTGCTCTCAGGTTGATCTGCGAGCGCGAAGCCGAGATTGAGATCTTTCGCGCCGAGGAATTCTGGACCATTGACGTAGCGTTGCGGACCGCCGCCGGCAAACCCTTCGTTGGCCACCTTACCCATATCGATGGCGCAAGGCTGGACAAGTTCGGGTTGCCCAATGAGGCCGAAGCCAAGCGCGCCGCAAGCCTGATCGAAGGCTCCAACTTCGCAGTCACCTCGATCGAACGCAAACGGGTTCGCCGTAATCCACAACCGCCGTTCACCACCTCGACCCTCCAGCAGGAGGCCTCGCGCAAAATTGGTATGGGCGCGTCGCGCACCATGCAGATCGCGCAGAAGCTCTATGAGGGCATCGATATTGGCGGCGAGACGGTCGGTCTAATAACCTATATGCGGACCGACGGCGTGCAGATGAGCGTGGAATCGGTCACCGCTATCCGCGATGTGGTCCAACAGACCTATGGCGCGCCCTTCGTTCCCGACAGTCCGCGGGTCTATAAGGCTCGGGCAAAGAATGCCCAAGAGGCTCATGAGGCCATTCGGCCGACCGATGCCAACCGGCTTCCCAAGGAGATGGCGCAATTTCTCGATCGAGATCAGGCTCGGCTCTATGAGCTGGTTTGGAAGCGCGCCGTGGCAAGCCAAATGGCCAACGCAGAGCTTGACCAGACCGCGATCACTATCGATGCTGCCGACCAGCGTACGACCCTGCGGGCCAACGGATCAATCATCGCGTTCGAGGGCTTTCTAAAGCTGTACCAGGAAGACCACGACGATCCGGCCGCCGGAGGCGAGGACAAGGACGGCCGATTACTGCCAGCGATGAACGATGGCGAAGCATTGGGCCGTGATGGAGTCAAACCGGATCAGCATTTCACCCAACCACCGCCGCGCTTCACCGAGGCCAGTCTGGTCAAGCGGATGGAAGAACTCGGCATCGGCCGCCCGTCGACCTATGCCAGCATCATGCAGGTACTCCAAGACCGCGATTATGTGATCCTAGAAAAGAAACGTTTCGCGCCGGAGGACCGCGGCAGGCTGGTAGTCGCCTTCCTATCGAATTTCTTCGAGCGCTATGTGCAGTATAACTTCACAGCCGATTTGGAAGCCGAACTTGATGGGATCGCCGAAGGCAAGCTGGAATGGAAAGTCGTCCTGGAGCGTTTTTGGCAAGCCTTTAGCACCGCGGTGGACAATACCAAGGAGTTACGGGTTTCCGAGGTTCTGGATCGGTTGGACGAAGACCTTGGTTCGCATTTTTTCCCGGATGGACCAAACGGCGAGTCGACCCGGGGTTGCCCGCGTTGCTCCAACGGTCGGCTTAACTTGAAGCTTGGCAAATTCGGCGCCTTTATCGGTTGCTCTAACTATCCAGATTGCCGTTTCACCCGCCAATTCGCCGCGCCCGGCGGTGAGGATGGCGAAGGCGGCGCCGCTGCTCTGGACGATCCGAAGATCCTTGGTCAGCATGCCGAGTCCAACAAGGACGTCAGTTTACGCAAAGGCCCATACGGTTTTTATGTGCAGCTTGGCGAACAGGGCGAGAAAAAATCGGACAAACCAAAACGGGTCTCGCTGATCCGCGGCATGACGCCGAATGAGGTGACGCTGGAACTCGCGCTAGGTCTGTTGAGCCTGCCGCGCGAGATCGGCCCCCATCCTGAAACCGAGGCCATGATTCTCGCCGGCATCGGCCGCTTTGGCCCGTATCTCAAGCTCGGCCCTGCCTATACCTCGATCCCGGCAGGGGATGATGTTCTGGCCATAGGACTCAATCGGGCGGTCACCCTGATCGCCGAAAAAGCCCTCAAAAGCCCCCCAGCCAAGCAAGTTGGCGAATCCGGCGGCAAGCCGGTTACCGTTCATAGTGGACGGTATGGCCCCTATGTGCAGCTTGGCCAGGTCCGGGCGACGCTCCCCAAGGGCGTGGAACAGGAAACCATCACCCTTGACAAAGCCCTCGAGCTAATCGCCGCCAAAGGCCCGGCGAAAGCCAAGTCCCCCACCAAGGCTAAGAGCACAGCCAAAGCAACAAAAAAGCCAGCAGCGAAGAAAACCGGGGCGAAGAAAGCTGCAACAAAGGCGAAGCCAAAGGCGGCCACCGAAACGGGTGACCAGCCCGCTTCCAACGATTAGCCGTCGGACCAGCGACGGTGGCACGCAAAAGAAAACCAACCAATGCGCTGCCCAGCCGTGAGCAGATAAAGAACTTCATCGAAGAAAGTCCTGGTCCGGTCGGACGCCGGGAAATCGCCCGCGCCTTCAACGTCAAGGGCGCCGCCCGGGTAGACCTAAAAAAGCTGTTGGGTGGATTGATCAAGGACGGCGCCATCGACCCAGGTCAGCGCCGCCGGGTGGCGGCGCCCGGACGGCTACCGGCGGTCGGTGTTATCGAGGTTGTGTCCATCGGTGATGACGCCGAAGCCATCGCAAAACCGGTTTCAGGCGTCAAGGACGGTGCCGACGCCAAAATTCTGCTGCCGCATACCGGACGCGGCCCGTCCTTCGCGGTTGGCGACCGGGTTCTCGCCCGCCTCGCCCACGTCCGAGATGACCTTTATCGCGGCTCGGTCATGCGCCGCCTGGAGAAAGGCGCTAGCCGGATCGTTGGCGTCCTGGAAAGCGCTAGAGGCGGTTTCAGACTAGCACCAAGCGACGGCAAAAAATCCAACGATGCCCAGGTCGAGCAGATCAATGCCAACGGCGCACGCGCGGGAGACATTGTCGCCGTCGAGCTATTGCCAGGCCAACGCCTGGGGCCTCGCCGGGCCCGAGTGGTGGAGACCATCGGTCGGCACGACTCGCCCAAGGCCGTCAGCCTAATCTGCATCCATGAGCATGACATCCCCGACCGTTTTCCAGAGTCGGCGGTGGAACAGGCCGAGGCGGCCCGTCCGGCGACGGTTGAAGGCAAGCGCCAGGACTTGCGCGACATTCCGCTGATCACCATCGATGGGGCCGATGCCCGCGACTTTGACGATGCGGTCTGGGCCGAGGCCGATACCAGCGTGGCGAACCACGGCGGCTGGCGGTTGCTGGTCGCCATTGCCGATGTCGCGCATTACGTCCGCTCCGGTGACGCACTCGACAAGGAAGCACAGAAACGGGGCAATTCAGTCTATTTCTCAGACCGCGTCGTGCCGATGCTGCCGGAAGCGCTATCGAATGGCCTGTGCTCATTGCGCCCGGACGAGGATCGAGCCTGTCTCGCGGTGGAGATGATCATCGACGCCAAGGGGCGCAAAAAATCGCATCAGTTCCTGCGCGGCCTGATGCGCTCGGTGGCGCGGGTAACCTACGAGGAAATCCAGGCCGTGGTAGATGCGGCGGATCCGGGGGATGCAACCGGGGACGCGTCCGAAGGTGTGCCCGGGGTTGCAGCGGACGCGGAGCCCCGTCTTACCGCGCTTGCCCGACCACTTTACGGCGCGTTCCGCTCTCTGCTCGACGCGCGCGAGACCCGCGGTGCGCTGGATATCGAAATGCCGGAAATGCAGGTTATCCTGAACGACGATGGTCAGGTAACCGCAATCACCCCACGCCAGCGCTTGGACAGCCACCGGCTGATCGAGGAATTCATGGTGCTGGCCAATGTCGCCGCCGCCGAGACCCTGGAACGCCGTAAGCGCGCCTGCGTGTACCGGGTTCATGATGTACCGAATCCCGACAAGGTCGAGGAGATGCGCAACAATCTTGAGGGTTTTGGGATCAAATTCGCCAAAGGCCAGGTACTCCAGGCAAAATTGTTCAACCGGGTCCTCGCCCAAGCCAAGGACCAGGATTTCCAACACTCGGTCAATCTCCTGGTCCTGCGAAGTCAAAGCCAGGCGGTCTATAGCCCGTTCAATCTGGGCCATTTCGGTCTCGGATTGAGCCGCTATGCGCATTTCACCTCGCCGATCCGCCGGTATTCCGATCTGTTGGTACACCGAGCTTTGATCGACGCCCATGATTTCGGCCCAGATGGCGATCGGCGCACCGAGGCTGACGATCTAGTGACGGTCTGCGAGCATATTTCGATGACAGAGCGGCGGGCATCGGTTGCCGAGCGCTCCGCAACCGATCGCTTCTCGGCGATGTTCATGGCAAACCGTGTTGGCGAGGATCTTGATTCGGTGATCTCCGGCGTGGTCTATTTCGGCGTTTTCGTCACCCTCGGCGGTGGCCAGGCCGACGCACTGCTGCCGGTCTCAAGCCTGCCGGACGACTATTATGACCATGATCCCAAAACCCATGCGCTGACCGGCCGGCATTCGGGCTTTAGTCTCAAACTTGGCCAATCGCTCACCGTAAAGCTGCGCGAAGCGGATCCGGTCACCGGTCGAATTCGCGTCGATTACGTCGATGGCAGCACCCAAAATCGCCCATCCCGCGGTCCGCGTAAGCCCAGCCCCGGGCGTCAGCAGTCCCGACCGCGTGGCCGCCGGCGGTGAATATTGATCCAGCGTCAATAATTCGTCACATTCAAGGGATTGACTGATTAACCTACCTCGCGACGTTACCCGGAGACCTTTTCTTGAAAGCGTCAACAACGATCTATGCGCCTGACCACGATAAGCCGCCGCGCGGCAAAATGGTTCGACGTCTAGTGTTGGCCGCTACAGCGCTTTTCTTCACATCGTGCAGCATGGCGCCGTTCTCCGATCCATCGAACAAATTTTCCCGCGAAGATGCCACGGCCTTGTTCTCCGCCGGGCTCGACACCATTCGGCTGTACTATGTTGCAGAACCGGACATTCCCCGCATGGTTCTGCGGGGGCTAAATGGGCTTACAGAATTGGACCCCGAGTTCCACGCCGAACGTGATGGCGAGGCGGTCAAGTTGATCTATCGGAATGCCCCCGTGGCGGTGCTCACCGCGCCGCCGGACAAGGATGTGGTTCGCTGGAGTTATCTGATCGCGGCGGCGCTGGAAACCGCCCGATTAAAATCACCGGATATTGCCGCCACCGATCTGGAGCGGACCTATCAAGTAGTTTTCAATGCCGCCCTGGCAGACCTTGACCGATTCTCTCGGTATCAAAGCGCCAAGGATGCTCAGTCGAGCCGAGCCCATCGCCAGGGCTATTCCGGGATCGGGATCAGCCTCGGCAAACGTGACGAGATCATCACCGTGCGCGAGGTCTTCGAGAATACCCCCGCCGCCGAGGCACGCATCCAAATCGGCGACAGCATCCACCGGATTGACGGCGTCGAGGTCATCGGTTGGGCGCTGGATAAGGTTGTGCCGGTTTTGCGGGGCAGCCCCGGAAGCCAAGTCGACTTGACCCTCGTCCGTAATAAAAAAATCCTGCCTGTATCATTGATTCGCCGCGAGGTCATCGAGCAAACCGTCTTCACTACCCTCACCAACAACAGCGCGGTGATTCGGGTCACCGGCTTCAACGAGCAGACATCACTGCGGATGCGGGAACATATCGACACGGCCAGAGAAACTCTTGGCGACTCGCTGAACGGGGTGGTGCTCGATCTGCGTGGTAATCGCGGTGGCATGCTCGACGAGGCGGTCAACCTCGCCGATTTATTCATGCCGAACGGCACCATTCTCACCACGGTCGGGCGGCATGACGACGCCCAACAAAACTTTAGGGCGGAACCCCATGACAATGCGGAGCAACTGCCTCTGGTAGTGTTGATCGATAGCGGCTCGGCCTCGGCGTCCGAAGTAGTTGCCGCAGCACTGCAGGATAGCGGACGCGGCCTGCTGATCGGCGCCCGCTCCTATGGCAAGGGCTCGGTGCAGCGGGTAAGGGACCTGCCGAACAATGGCGCTCTCAATCTGACCTGGGCAACAATGCGCGCGCCGTCGGGCTATTCACTCTCGCGTTTCGGAGTGTTTCCAACGATCTGCACCGGCGGCAAAGGCGTCACTGCCCCCACCATGCTAAAGAAAATACGTCGGGGCGAAGTTCTGACCGCCAATCTCGGCCCGTTGCGCCGCAACGCGGAAAGCCTCGACCCGCGGTCACAATCCCGGCTGTTACAACGGTGTGCCGACCAACCGAGAACCGGCGAGGCCGAAGATACCGATCTCGATCTGGCGCTCGGATTGCTGGCTGAACCGGTGCTTTACAAGCGCGTCACCGAATACGCCATGCTCGCCATGCAGCGCCAACCCGGCGATTAAAGCGACGACGTGTCGCCGCAAGCCGCTCCGCCGAAGCAGACTTCCCAACGCCCCCTTGACTTCACCATGCCAAGGTGTAATTTGCCGTATTCCCAGACAAGATATGCACGGATGAGTGAACATGGCGAAGCCAGCAACCGTTTTGATCAAGCTCGTGAGCAGCGCCGATACTGGTCACTACTATGTGACCAAGAAAAATCCACGCACTCAGACCGAGAAGCTTGAGCTGCGAAAGTATGATCCGGTGGTGCGGAAACATGTGCTCTACAAGGAATCAAAAATCAAATAACCGAGCCCTCTACGACCCAGAAATGACAGCGCTCCGGTTTTCCGGGGCGTTTTCTTTTGTGGCCCAATGACGGCGGGGAACATAAGCGCCCGAACGCTCAATCCCCGGCCAGCATTCAGCATGCGCCACCATTGAGTGATCGCGGTCTGGACCAATCCCCGCGCCGACGCCACGGACAAGACAATAGTCCCGCCAGAGATGCCGCGCGGTTTCGTTTAGGCGGCAGCAACCACCATGATCTCAACGTTAAAACCGGGCGCCGCGAGCCGAGCCGATTCGACACAAGCCCGGCAGGGCGTCTGACCGGCCATTACCCACGCATCCCAAACCGCATTCATTTCAGCGAAATCGTCCATCGTGTTAACCCAAATCGTCGCCGACAGAACCTTGCTCTTGTCCGACCCGCACTGGGCAAGAAGCTTATCGATCGTATCGACGATATCCTGGGTCTGTTCGGTAATGCTGGCGCCCTGGGCATTCTGGGCAACCTGACCAGCAAGGTAAACGGTGCCATTGTGAACCACGGCCTGGCTCATTCGCGCACCGATCTCATGACGTTGAATGCTCATCTGTTCGTTCCCTTGCAATGATTGCGCTCGCGGCGTTTCAGCCCGATCTACAAAGGCAATACGAGAACAACCGGTTGGTCAAGCCATGGAGTCGCCACATCAAACCGTAACGGGATCAATGTGGGCAATTCCCGCTCATCCCATCCATCTTGGCCTTCGGACTTGACCGAGCGCTCTATGTTGCGCATTCGTCTAGCACCCGCCACGAACCTATCGAGAGCTTCATGGACTTTACCCTTTCCCCAGAGATCGAGGACTACCGCACCAAGGTCCGGACCTTCGTCGACGAACACATCATTCCGCTGGAGGCCGACAAGGCGAATTACGACGCGCATGAGAACATCGCACCGGGCATCCTGAAGACGACCCAGGACAAAGTTAAGGCCGCCGGTCTTTGGGCGCCGCAGATGCCAAAAGAACGCGGCGGCCTCGGTTTTGACCAAATCGGCATGGCGGCATCCTACGAGGAGATGAACCGTGCGATCTTTGGTCCAGTTTGTTTCAACTGCTCGGCCCCCGACGATGGCAACATGTTCGTTTTGAATCGGGTAGCGACCGAGGAACAAAAGGACAAGTGGCTGCAGCCAATCATCGACGGAAAGATGCGGTCCTCCTTCGTGATGACCGAACCACATCCGGGTTCCGGCTCTGATCCCTCGATGATGCTCACCCGAGCCGAGCCCATGGGGAATTCAAAATGGCGAATCACGGGGCATAAATGGTTCATTACCGGCGCCGAGGTAGCCGAGCATTTCATCCTGATGGCCAAGACCTCGGACGATCCACGCAAGGGCCTAACCGCCTTCATGTTCCATCGCGACCAACCGGGCTGGGAGATCATCCGGCGCATCGAGATCATGGGACCGGAAGAGCATGGCGGTCACTGCGAGATCAAGTTCGACGGATTGGAGATCGATGACGCCGACCGGATTATGGAGGTTGGTGATGGCCTCAAACTGACGCAAATCCGGCTGGGAACGGCGCGGCTGACCCATTGCATGCGTTGGCTCGGTCTGGCCAAACGCTCGATGGAGATCGCCGGTGAGTATGTCGAGCGGCGCGAGAGTTTCGGCGTCAAGCTAGCGGACCGTGAAAGCGTGCAGATGATGCTTGGTGGCATCGCATCGGATATCGAGCTTGGCCGCCTGATCACCATGCGCGCCGCCTGGAAGCTGGCTAACGGAGACTTCGCTCGCAAGGAAGTCTCGATGGCCAAAAACCATGTGGCCGATACCCTGCAGCGGGCGGTCGATACCTGCCTTCAGCTCAACGGTGCTCGAGGTTATTCCAAGGACACGGCCCTGGAATGGATCTATCGCTATGCCCGACAGGCCCGCCTAGTCGACGGCGCGTCCGAGGTCCACAAGATGGTACTGGCGCGCTTTTACCGCGCAGAGGGTACGGATTTCTGGAACTGGGGTCTGTGAGATGACCGAGGCGCAGCGTGCTGCCCTCGCCAATTGGTTGGCGGAGCAGGCCGGCGCCGTCCGTGCGACGATCGAGGAAATTTGCGAACTTTCAGGTGGCGCTATTCAGGAAAATTGGTTGATCAGGGTCACCATGAATGGCGGATTGCTGCCCGGCTGCTCGGAACTGGTGCTGCGAACCGACTCCCCCTCAAGGGTCGCGCAAAGCCACAGCCGTGCCCAGGAATTTGCCTTGCTGAAAGTCGCACAGACAACTGGCATGACGGTACCGGAAGCCCTTTTTTTGGATAACGAGGGGGCAGCGATCGGCAAACCGGCCTATGTCATGCGACGCGCCGCCGGGACCGCCAATCCACGTCAGCTTACTCGGGATCCAGCACTCGATCCGCATCGTCCGAGCTTGGCTAAGAGTCTGGGGCAGGAAATCGCCCGGCTGCATCGAATAAAACCACCCCATCCTAAACTTGGTTTTCTCGGACCGGCTCCAACCGCGCCTGCCAGCCAACGGGCCGAGAGTTTTCTGGTAGAGCTCGACACCCTGCCGACCCCGCTCCCAATCCTGGAATGGGGCCGCCGTTGGCTTGCCCGAAACGCCCCCGCAAGCGACCGCGTGGTGCTGTGCCATGGCGATTACCGCATCGGTAACGTCATGGTGGACGGGGCGCGGATCACCGGAATTCTCGATTGGGAATTCGCCTCCTGGGGCGACCCAATAGAAGATATCGGCTGGCTCTGCGCGCGCTGCTGGCGCTTTGGGGTCGATGACCGCGAGGTCGGCGGTGTCGGCGCCCGCGCCGATCTCTATCGCGGCTACGAGGCCGAGGTCGGGTATCTGGTCGACTGGTCGTCGGTGCCCTATTGGGAAGTCATGGCGACGATACGTTGGGGGATCATCGCTCACCATCAGGGGTTGCGCCACACTTCTGGCGCTGAATCCTCAATGGAATTGGCGCTGACAGGGCGCAAGGCGGTCGAAATGGAACTCGACGTGCTGAACCAAATTCGACGGATCGAGGAAGGCACCTGATGTTCGATAAACCAAACCGGGTCGACCTGCTGGAAATCGCCAATGAGGCCTTACGGCGCGAGGTCCTACCGCATCTCCAGGGCGAGCAAAGATATGCCGGTCTGATGATCGCCAGCGCGATCGCCACGGCGATGCGCGAAATCAGCGGCGACCATAGCCACGAGCCGGTTCGCCGGGTGCTCGATCGTTTCGCCAATCTTTATGGGCAAGACAACCTCCATCATGCCAGCGGCGACGGTGAGGAAAGAATTCAAACGCTAAACCGACATCTGGTCCGCCACATCCGTGACGGCGAATTCGACGAGGACCCCACCGGGCCCGTTTTCGCCCTGCTGATGGAGCAGGCCCTGCAACGGCTCTCGCTCTCGAATCCAAGCTTCGTCGAGGTCAACGAGTATTCCCAACCAAGCTCAAGTTAGCGCCAGCCTCAGCGCTCGATGAAATGCCGGCCAATAAATTGGCGATGGATCTGGTTGGTACCCTCCCAGATCTGCGTGATCTTGGCGTCACGCATTAGCCGTTCAGCGCGAAAATCCTGGATATAGCCATAACCACCATGAAGCTGCACGCCTTCAGTCGCCATCCGCATGGCAACGTCGGAGGCCCGCATCTTGAGCATCGATGCCTCGACACCGAAATCCGTGGCGCCGGCGTCAACCATCCGAGCGACCCGCCAGAGCCATTCCTCGGTCAGCGCCAGATCCGCCGCCAGATCGGCAATCAGAAACTGGATGCCCTGGAACTCGACACTCCGCTTGCCCGATTGACGGCGCTGGTTGATATAGCCGACCGCGTCCTCGAAGGCCCCGCGGGCGATGCCAAGGGCGTGGGCGGCGATACTAGGCCGTGATTTATTAAGCGACGCCAGCAGGATCCGCAGCCCATCGCCCGGCTCACCAAGCAGGTTGGTCATCGGCACCCGGCACCCACCGAAGGCAAGGCTGCACGTCGGCGCCGCCCGATGCCCCATCTTTTGCTCTTTCTTCAAGGCCTCGAAGCCGGCAGTGCCCTTCTCAAGGACCAGTGCGCTGATCGACTGCCGGTCATCCTCGATGCCGTCCCACTTTCCAAAAACCAAGAGGAAGTCGGCGACATCACCGTTGGAGATGAAGGTCTTGCCGCCCTCGATGACGATCTCATTACCATCGGCCCGGAATTTGGTCTTCATCCCCGTCGCGTCGGAACCGGCGGTCGGCTCGGTAATGCACAGCGCACCGATGGCGCCCTTGGCGACCCGGCTCATCACCCGATTCTTCAAGTCGCTCGAGCCGAAATCAAGCACCGGTTTCATGCCATGGAAGGTGGTTGCCCAAATGATCCCGGTGGACGCACAGGCCTTGGAGATCTCCCGCACACAAGCAAGATAGAGCGTATAGGAAAGACCCAACCCGCCCAGCGCCTCCGGCACGAACATGGCATTCATTCCAAGCGCGTTCATATCGGCGATATTGTCGGCGGGATAGGTGCCTGCCTGGTCATGGCCAGCAGCCCTCGGCGCGATCTTGTCCGCCGCTAATTGGCCCACCTGTTCCAAGACCATCGCCTCGTGTTCGGGCAAATCAATGGAGGCGTCGAGGCGGTCAAGTACCTGCATGGGAGGCGTCCTTCGCGTAACCTGTTTCCATTAGTTGGTTATTCGTCCTTGAAGACCGGTTTGCGCTTCTCCAGGAAGGCGGTCAGACCTTCGATCGCATCGGCGGTCTGGAAGGACAGGGTGTTGAGGTCCGCCTCCACCTTTAGGCCCTCGGTAACCGGCAGATCCAGAGCGCGCTGAACCGCCTCGCGCGCCAGGCCGATCACCGGCAGGCCGAATTGGCTAATCTCGCCAAGATAGGCCATCGCCGCCTCAAGCGGGTCGCTACCGTCAGCGCCGACGATCCGGTTCACCAGCCCGATCCGCTCCGCCTCCTCGGCCCCAACGGCGCGGCCGGTCAAGACCATGTCCAGGGCCCGCCCCTCGCCCACCAGTCGCGGCAGCCGTTGGGTGCCGCCATAGCCCGGAATCACGCCAAGCTTGATCTCCGGGAGTCCCATTTTGGCGTTCGGCGTGGCAACCCGAAGGTTGCAGGCGGTGGCAAGCTCCAGGCCGCCGCCAAAGGCATATCCGTTGATCACCGCCAGGGTCGGAACCTTGAAGCTCGATAGCCGATCAAAGGTCCGCTGACCGCGCACCATATCAGCTTTCTGTTGAACCAGAGACCGGCCCATGAGTTCGGCTATATCGGCACCGGCACAAAATGCCTTCGCGCCAGCCCCGATCAGGAGCAAGCCTCGAACGGGTAGTACTTCCACCTCATCTAATATATCACTTATATCTTTTACTAGATTGAAACTTAATGCATTAAGTGCTTCCGGTCTATTTATCGTGATGACTGAGAAATCACCCTTTCGACTAAGATCGATCGACATGAACTAACCCTCGTTGATTGGGACAATCGTGATGTCGTGCTTAGCATAACGACACGGTGAGCCAAAACGGCCAGAGCGAGAACCGGCCAAATACCGACCGGCACGAAAATTGGGCCGGTGGTAGAGCTTGCGAATTGATACAGAAACTTAGTATCCGGTGGTAACCTCGATCATGATGTCATCCGGGTCGCGCAAATAGATCGACCCCTTGGTCTCATCGCCGTGGATGTCGTGCTTTATGCCCCGCTCCCGGGCGGTTTTAACGACGGCGGCGTATTGTTCCGGCGTTCCCTTGAGGGCCATGTGATGCATGCTGCCGACGCCGCGCTCTGTCTTGGCCGCTCCCTTTTTCGGAAAATCAAAGAACGCCAGCATGTTGCCGCCGCCCATATCAAGAAAGATATGGGTCGAGCTTGGCTCATCCCGATTCGGGACTATCTTGGCGAGCCGCATACCGACCACTTCGGTATAGAACTCAATGGTCTCCTCCAAATCCGAACAGATCAGCGCCAGGTGATCCACCCCGCCGGTGCCAACACTGCTCGAACCCACCAATTCGTTTGAGGGAGCGTACTTCTCGACCAACGCCGCCCGCTTGGCCTCGTAATTGATGTCCTGCATATCGGGCATGGGGACCTCCTCGTAAAGCGATGCAGCTATCTTGTCAGCCCAAGGGTAGCGCCGTCCAGAACAGGCATCCTGGCTCTATACTTGGGGGCGCAGGGATCCTGCTCAAGCAGTCGCGCTCAAATCGATCCCTTAGAAGAACACGGCGGGGGGATCGCCGAGCATGACCTGGCCCACGGCTTCAAAATGCGCATCTCGGGCCTGGATCTGTTGGCTAAGAGTATGAATATCTCGCCAGCGCCGTTCGAACGGGCTGGTCCCAACGAAGATCGCCGACACCCCCGCGGCCTTGTGAATCCGGTCAGCAACGGCAATGGAATTGATTATCGCATTGGTGGTCGCCAGCCGGACCCTAGCTCGGTCGGGCACGGGCATCGCGCCGGTTTCCTCAGCCACTGCGTAATAGCCACCGAGCACCTCGATCAGATAGGCCCGGGCCGATCCCAAGGCCACCTCGGAGCGGGCCACCAGCGACTGGGTCGCCGGCCGCTCAGCCAGGCGGGCCAAACCGCGCGGAGTTTTGTCGATCGCCAGTTCCTGAAAGGCCGAGAGCATCGCCCCTGCCGTCCCCAACGCCACCGCTGCCACGCCGACCGCATACAGCCCTTGTTGGGTAAACCAATACAACGGCCCTTGCACCCGGCGGCTCTCCGGCACCTCGCGGGTGCCAATGAAGGCCTCGGGCACGAACAGATTTTCGACCGTGTAGCTATCCGAGGCGGTGCCGCGCAGGCCGATGGTGTTCCAGGTGTCGTGCAAGGTGACTTGCGCGACCGGGAAAAGAAAGCTGGTCACCGACGGGCGGCCTGCCGCGTTCAACCGGAGTGAGCCATCCGGCTCCTCTACCGAGCAATGGGCACCCATCCAATTGGCTTGCCGGCAACCGCTGGAGAACCCCCATGTACCATTGACGATATAGCCGCCATCTATTGCCCGGACCCGCTGCGCATTAGGCGGCCCCCAAGACATCCAGGCATGGGGCTCGGCATAGATCGTGCGGGCCGTCTCGGGCTCCAGGAACGGCGTTATCAAGGTCGAGCTGTTGGCGACGAACAGGTTCCAACCGACTGAGGCGTCGTGCCGCGAGACTTCCTCCAAGGCCAACAGATAGCTGCAAGGATCGACTTCCTCACCGCCATAGATCTTCGGCAGGAACAACCGACCAAAACGCGCCCCATGCAGTTTGTCGAGCAAGGCCTTAGGGATGCGTTTGGTCCGCTCGACCTCATCCGCCGCCGCATCCAGGGCCGGGCCAAGCGCGCGGGCGCGGGCGACGGGATCGTTCGGGTTAGGTTGCTCCATCCGGCGCTCTCCCTGGCGTCTCCCAGCATTGCGGCAGTGAGAAGATACGCTGTCAATGGCCAACGCTATTTCCCTGGAACTGAACGGCGCGGATCAGCAAACAGGAAACTCAACGGGATCGCCACCGCAGCGGCCAGCCCGAATAGCTTGAACGCGTTGATATAGCCGATCATCTGCGCCTGACGTTTGATCTCATTGCTGAGAGCCGACAAGCCGGACAGGGTGTCGACCGTCCAGTTGCCACTGACCACCGGAAACCGGAACAGCTCGTTAAACGGCGTGACCCAAGCGGTCATATCGGAATAGTTCCAGGCGGTACTGTGCACCAAAACCATCACGCTGATCGAAATAAACACGCTGCTGCCGAAATGCCTGAGCAGGTTGAACACCGCCGAGCCCTCGACCATCAGTTTTGGCGCCAAAGTGGCGAAGGCCAGGACCGCCATGGGCGTATAGGCCAGACCAAAGCCAAACCCCTGCAGCAGATTGGTCCAGAACACATCAAACTCGGTCAAATTGATGCCCAGCTTACTCATCTCCCAGCCGGCGACAGCCTGACAAGCCAGCCCGATGGCCAGCGCCATCCGAGGCGATTTTCGGGTGAACTGCACGACAATAAAAAAACTCAACCAATTGCCAAAGCCACGCGCCGCGATCAACGACCCGACGATGGAATCCGGGAAGCCGCGCAACTCCTGCAACAGCGGTGGAAACATCACCAGTGGCGTGTAACTCAGCCAACCCATCGCGAAGGCGGTGGCGCAACCCAGCGCGAAATTACGATCAAGGAATAATCGGGGGTTAAGAAATGGATTTTCGCTGGTAAAGGTATGAACGATGAAAACATAGAACCCAACAGCGGCGATGAAACCTTCGAGCAAAATCTCCGGCGACTCGAACCAGTCCAGGCGGCTACCCCGGTCGAGCATCAGCTGGGTTGCGCCAATCGCCAACGCCAGGGAAGCAAAACCAATGAAGTCGAACTTCTTCGGCTCGCCCTGGCCCTGATCGACGACCGAGATTGCCGCCACGACAATGCTGAGTAAGCCAAACGGCACGATCATGAAGAACACCCAGCGCCAATCCAGCGCCTCGGCGACGAAACCGCCCATGATCGGCCCCATCACCGGCCCGATCACCCCGCCGATCCCCCAGATCATCATTGCCATGGGATGCAGACGACGCGGAAAAGTCGCCAGGATCATCCCCTGGCCAAGCGGTAGTAGCGGCGCCCCCATCGCCCCCTGGCCGATCCGAAACAACACCAGTGTCTCAAGCGAGTCAGCCATCCCACAAAGCGCGGTAAAGATGGTGAACCCGGTCAAACTGCCGAACAACAGACGCCGCCAGCCAAACGTGCTAGCGAACCAGCCAGTCAACGGCGTCGCGATCGCGGTGGCGACAAGATTAAAGGTCACCACCCAGGCGATCTGATCCGGGGTGGCTGACATCGCCCCCTTAAGCTGTGGCAGAACCACATTGGCGGAGGTGATTGTCATTCCAAAGGTCAGAGTGGTGATTTGAACCGTAGCCAAAATCAGCCAATGGCGCATCCCGACCGGATCGGTTTCCGCGTTGAACTGACCGGTTGGGGAACTAGCAACCATTAATACCGCCGTTGATGGCCACCACGGGTGGCCGCCACTGATGAAAAATTGCCACACTGCGACGGACGGTCCGACTGCGCGGGGTTTCGATCAGCATCCAGACCTGTTTCGAAGAGCGGACTATAGGCGCAAAGCCGGCGGCCCGCGCAGCTTTCTTAAACCCGCCCGGCCTAAACGGATCAATCGATCGGCCAGCGGATATCGCAAAGCGCCTCCGGTTTCGCTTCGCCTTGGGCAAATCGGACAGTTAAACTTAGCGCGAACTAATAGGACACCACCATGACCGACCGTGCGATCAGCGATCTGGGCGGCCTTACGGGCGGACCTATCGACATTTCGGAACATCAACCGACCCTGAGCGAGCGCCGTATCGACGCGATGATGATGTTGTTGCGCAAAAAACCCCAGGCCTTCTGGGTTACCGACGAGAACCGCCGCACCATCGAGAGCCTGGAGCCCAAGGCCTACGAAGAATCCGCCTATTACGAGCGCTGGGTTCTGGCGATACGGGCGTTGCTGATCGAAAAAAGCGTGCTCGGCGAGGCCGAGATCGAGGCGAAACTGGCCGAGGTGCGCGCCCGTCCCGCCGGATACACCAGGGAAGACCAACGATGACCGGTCCGCATGCCATCGGCGAGACGGTAAGGGTATCGGCCGGCCTACCGCCCGGCCACGTCCGCACGCCGTTATTCCTGCGCGGTCGTACCGGCGTGGTGATTCGCCATTTCGGTGATTTCCCCAACCCCGAGCGCCTGGCCTACGGGCTTTCGGGATTACCGAAACTGCATCTTTACCAAGTATTGTTCCGGATGGACGAGGCTTGGGCAGATGAGGTCGGGAAAGAGAGTGTCGAGGATGGCACCTACGCCCCCGGAGATACAGTCGCCGCCGATATTTACGAAACTTGGTTGGAGCCGTTATGAGTTCCCATGACAACACCCAGGATCATCACCATGGCGACGCCGCTGGGCATGATCACACGACCTTCCAGCCGGACCTCAAGGAGCCGACCGAGGACTGGGAGTTCCTGGAGATCGCGCTGCGAGAATTATTGATCGAGAAGGACATCCTGTCGTCCCGGGAAATCCAAGATGAAATAGAGGCCTGGGAGAATAAATCTCCGGAAGGTGGCGCCAAGATCGTGGCCCGTGCCTGGACCGACGACGCCTATCGCCAGCGTCTTCTGGCAGACGGAAATGCCGCGGTCGGGGAGCTTGGCTTCACCGTCGAGGCGTTGAAACTGGTGGCGCTGGAGAACACCGACAAGCTGCATCACATGATTGTGTGCACCCTGTGCTCTTGCTATCCACGACCGCTGTTGGGGGTGCCGCCGCTTTGGTACAAATCACGTGAATACCGCTCCCGCACGGTCCGTGAACCACGCGCGGTGCTTAAGGAATTTGGCACCGAGCTGCCAGTGACAACCGAGGTCCGGGTCGTCGATTCCACCGCCGACTGCCGCTATTTAGTGATCCCGCGCCGCCCCAACGGCACCGAGGGCCTAAGCGAGACGGCGTTGGCCGAGCTGGTCAGCCGGGACTCCATGATCGGCACAGCCGAAGCGTTTGGGCTGGGCGGAAAACGTAATACATTATAAAAATTTCAATATGTTCTGAATTTTTATTAGTTCTAAAAATCAGTACGCCTCGCCCTGATAAGGCCACGGCGACGTTTCGATAAACCGGAACGGCGTGAGGCCGGCGTAGTACAGTCAGACCGCCGCCGGCGCTGCGTCCTCTGGTCGACGATCATGAGCCCGCCCGGCCAACCCAACGGTCACATCCTTGGCAGACCAGCCGAGCAGGCCGTGACGTAGGATGCCGTGCCTGATGATGGCGTGATCGGCGAACGGGCGGATCTCGTCGATATTAAACCAAATTCGCACCAGCACCCTCGCCTCGGCCTCGCTCAGCGCCGGTGTGTGAGGCGCCCGCCCGTGCAGGACCACATAATTATTCACGAACTGCACGTCGCCGGGCAGAAACGGGAACTCAAAACGGTTTTCCCGCGCCAGCGCGTCGAACAAATTCAGAAGCGCCGTCTCTTCGATTGAAAATCCATCGCCGCGCTGGGCCGCCTTTGTTATCCAATTGCGGTTATAGCGGCACGATACCTGGCCACCGTGCTGGCTGAACACCGGCACCCGATAACCGGTAGTCGGGGTCTCAGTCAAGCCATGCTCGTTCTGGCGATCCCAGGCAAAACCCTGATAGAGCCGCCCCAAAACTTCGGGCGAACGCTGCAACAACGCGTTATGAATCTGGGTTGAGCTGGCCAGCTGGCTTTTCGGCGAGCCGGCAGCCTGCTGTACACAAAGCAAGCTCGTGCAATCCGCCAGATCCACATGCAGCGAGACCGTACCCGGATTACCAACACCTCGGGTTCCCTGACTTGGCCGCAATCGCCCTTCGGTCACATAGTGAATTAGCCCGCCATCGCTGTTTTGCGTCAACCCAAGGCCGAGATGGGCGCAAAACCCCCAATACATCCGCGCGATATCCTCGCGTTCATGCCCCTCGACCGGAAATCCATGCATCAGGGCAAAACCACGCCCGGTGCAAAGCCCCTGGCGAATCCGTGAGATCACCGCTCCGCAATTCGGCAGGGCAAAGGCCTCGCGGGTAATCTGGTCCAGCGGCAACGCCTGGCGGTTTTCCCTCTTCAGGGCGCCGAGGAGATCGCCTACCTGTCGAGGCTCCAGATGGATTTCCCACTCATCGCCGTTGTTCAGATCCGCCGACGTCCAGGCGCTGGGCTCGGTGATCGGTGCGCGATGTACCGCGCTGGGTAATCTCGATCGCATGGCCTTGTCCCTCCCCTTACACATACTCCGCCGGCTCAATCCCCACCGATTGGGCCGCCGTCACGATCCCCTTCCAGATGCCGTCACCGACGATGACACCAGCCGCTTCAGCAGCGCGGGCCTGAGAGGTTTCCCGTTCTCCGGGCATGATGACCTGATCGAATCCCGGCGCCGGGGTTGAGCCGCGCACCTCGGCCATGAAACCCTGCGCCGCCTCGTTATAATCCGACATCGGTCGAAACGCGTCGGCGCGGATCAACACCATCAGCCAGTTATATTCCACCGCCTCGCCGAGCATCGCATCCCCCATCATCTCAGCGATGACACCCATACCGCTGCCCTTAGGGCCAGCCGCCGGTAACAGCGCCCCGCCATCATAGAAGGCTTCCGGATCGCTCGAGGGCTGCCCGTTCTTGTCCACCAACACATCCGGCGGCAGCGTGTCGCCATTTGCCCGCGCCACCGCGACCTTGCCGGCCGGCCAGGTCGAGATCGCGAAATCACAAACCACCGGATCGTCCGGACCGCCCGGCAGCGCGAATGTATAAGGATTAGTGCTCATCACCGGATCAAGGCCGCCAAACGGCACCACGTTACCCCACTGCCGGCGCCCGCCGCCGCCGAGGCTCAGCGCCATGAACCCAGCCTTGGCCGCCTGTTCTCCATAGGCGCCCATCCGACCGGTATGGCCGCATTTGACGATCCCGACGGTCGCCATGCCGCGTTGCCGCGCCGCCTTGATCCCAGCGTCGGTGGCGCGTTTCATCGCGACAATGCCGATACCGCCGCCCCCGTCGACATGCAGCATCCCATCACGCGGCTCGCTGATCACCGGATCGGCGAGCGGATCGATAACCTCGCGCTTGGCCTCACCGAGATAGAGGCCCAACCGATTCACCCCGTGACTGCCGACACCCTTCATTTCGGCATCGACCAGATGCGCCGCAACGATATCGGCATTCTCCTCAGAAAATCCCCCGGCCATTAGCGAGTCTCGGATCAGTGCGATCAGCATCGTGGGCTGCATGGGAGGCGTGGGCATTGCGGCGGCCATTCCTGGTGTTTCGTCAGCGACACTTTAAGCTAGCGCTTGCGCCATTCCAAATTCCCGCTAAATCGGTAATATTCGCGCCGGATCCTTTAGCCAAAGTTGGACCACCCGATATGAGCACACCTGCTGGGCCCCCTGCCTGGATCGCGCTTGCCGCGACCGTCGATCTGCCAATCCTAGAGGCCTCGGTCATCGCTGCCGCCGGTGGCGCTTTCGAGGTGCGGAACGTGGCGCTGCCCTACAAGCCGCTGGCCGGCGAGGAGGAAGCCCACTGGGCCGGACAGCTCCAGGGCGCCGGCGGGATATTGCTGCGGTCGGGCTACGTCACCGCCTCCCTGCTCGACAGATTGCCGGACCTGAAGATTGTCGCGGTACACGGTGCCGGTGTCGATCCGGTCGATGTTGCCGCCTGCACCGAGCGCGGCGTCCTGGTCACCAACACCCCCGGCGCCAATGCCGATGCGGTCACCGAGATCACCCTCGGCCTTATGCTGTCCCTGCTTCGGCGGATCCCCGACGCGGCCCACAAGGTAAAGGCAGATCGGGCCTGGGACAGTGCCAGGCATACTGGCGGCGAATTGAAAGGGCGGGTTCTCGGCCTGATCGGCCTAGGTCAGATCGGCCAAAGGGTGGCGATGATCGCCAAGGCCTTCGGGATGCGCGTCGTGGCCCATGACCCAGCGCTATCCGATGCTGAAATCAGCAAACGCGGCGCCGAGCCAATGCGCTTCGAGTCGGTGCTGGCCGCCGCTGATATTCTGACCCTGCATGCCCCCGCGATCCCGGCGACGCGGCACATGATCAACGCGGGCTCGATCAGCCTGATGAAACCCGACGCCATGATCGTTAATTGCGCGCGCGGCAGCTTGATCCACGAGGCGGCGCTGGCCCAGGCACTGAGCGAGGGCCGGCTGGGCGGCGCGGCCCTCGACGTCCTAGAGGGCGAGCCGCCGGATCCGAAAAGCCCGATCTACGAGGCACCGAATATCATCCTCACCCCGCACATGGCCGGCTCGACCCGCGAATGCCTGCGCACCATCGCCGGCACGGCAGGGGCTGACCTAGTCAGGGTGCTCAACGGTAGGCCGCCGATCCATCCGGTAAATTGATCGGCGCAGGGGGTTTTTCTGCGACGTTTAGCGGGAATTGACGGGCATCGGCTCGCTTTTGAAGCCGCCATCACGACCCGTGATATCACCGACAAGCCGAAAAACGTCAATATGGGACTTTTCAGACCACACCCTGGCGCGTTACGTTAGGGCATGTCGCGCGGTCCTGTCCATTGGATTTGACCGCGCCCAAGTAAGCAGCGCACGGGAGACCTATCAGTGCAAAACCAGAACATCCAACAGCTCCAGATCGCGCGTTCCGAGACGATGATCGCGGTGGTTCTCGGACTGGTGGTCGGCACGTTTTTGATCATCGGGGTTGGCTTCGCGCATCCCCAGGCAATCCACAACGCCGCCCACGACACCCGTCACACGACGGCTTTCCCCTGCCACTAAGGCTCAAAGGGTGATCCGCCGCCTGTTTTTCGCCGCGATCGCCGCCGGTCTCTTGGCCGGCGTGATCATTTCGACAATCCACCAGTTGACGACGGTTCCGATCATTCTGCAGGCCGAAACTTACGAGGATACGGCAAAAACAGACCCGGCAGGGCGCGCGGTGCTGTTTTCTGCGGCGCTTCGGCTTAACAAACCTGACGCCGCGCTGATGCCGCTGTGGCGCGTCGACGGCCAATCAGACCATCAGCACGGCGACGCCTGGGCGCCCACCGCCGGCATCGAGCGAATTTTCTACACAAGCTTGACGACCATCCTAGCGGGGATCGGCTTTGCGCTATTGTTGGTCGCGGGCATGGCTCTGCGCGGCGAGCCGGTCGATGCCCGGCGCGGTGTGTTGTGGGGCGCTGGTGGTTTCGTCGCCTTCACCCTGGCCCCGGCGCTCGGCCTGGCGCCCGAAATACCCGGCGCCGCGGCGGTCGATCTGATGGCGCGGCAGATCTGGTGGATCGCCGCCGCCGTGGCCGCGATTGCCGGACTTTGGCTGTTGATCTTCACCGAAGGCACAATCTGGAAAGCCGTGGGCGTCATCGTCATCGCTGCCCCGCATGTCTTTGGAGCGCCGCTCCCGTATGAGTTTCTTGGCGGCGGAGCACCGGCCGAACTGGCGGCGCAATTCGCCGCGACCTCGATTGCCATTTCGGCGTTGTTCTGGGCCCTACTCGGCGGTTTCGCTGGGCATTTTTTCGGACGCTCAGCGCCGGAGCAATAGACGCTCGCTCCAGCGACCATCAATCCAATTGACGATACCCCGCCTTTAGCGAGCCACGCCGCTGGACAGCTCTGTTCGCGCCCGAAACAATAGGAGCGAGGGAGAACGTCAACATGCAAAAAACAATCGCCATCATCGGGGCTGGGTTGATCGGCCGCTCCTGGGCCATGGTCTACGCCCGGATCGGCCATGAAGTTGCGCTCTACGACGCCTTCCCCGAGGCGCTCGACAAATCCATGCTGCTGCTGGACGATAATCTCGCCGATCTGGAAGCCAATGGGCTGATCGATGGGGCCAGTGCGGTGCGGTCCCGCATTCACCGGGCCGATACCCTTGAGGCGGCGCTTGAGGGGGCCAGTTGGGTGCAGGAAAACGCGCTGGAACGCCTCGAGGTAAAACGCGACCTTTTCACGCGTATGGACGCGATCGCGCCGCCGGCGACGATCATCGCCAGTTCGACCTCGGCAATTCCCTGTCACGAAATCACCGACGGCATGGCCGGCGCCGCGCGCATGCTGGTCGCCCACCCGGCCAACCCGCCCTATCTACTGCCGATCGTCGAACTTTCCGGCGCCGATACGACCAGTGCCGAGACCCTCGCTGGCGCCCGGACGTTCCTCGAGAACGCCGGCATGGCGGTGATCAGCATCAACAAACCGGTAAAGGGCTTCGTGCTGAACCGACTGCAGGTCGCGCTGCTGACCGAGGCGTTCAAACTGATCGAGGATGGCGTGGTGTCCGGAGCCGACCTGGACAAAACTTTGAAGCATGGCCTTGGCCTCAGATGGTCGTTCATGGGACCGATGGAGACAATCGATCTGAACGCGCCAGGCGGCATCCGCGATTATCTTGAGCGTTTTGGTCCGGCCTTCGAGGAAATCGCCCGTGAGCAGACAGAGTTTCGGCCCTGGACCTTGGAAAAATACGCTAGGCTTGAACAAGACCGCCGAACCGTGATGCCGGCCAGCGGTCTTGCCGAGCGAACCACCTGGCGTGACCGACGGCTGATGGCGCTGACCCGGCACAAAATGGACGCAGCCAAGGAGATCGGGGAATGAGCCGAACCATCAATCTCACCCATGCCGCCCCCTGGCAGGAAATCCGCACCACGGCCAGGGATTGGGAGATTGCCGGCCGCGACAATCTCCTCGGCATGCTGCACCACCTGAACCTGATCCGCGCCTTCGAGGAAGCGGTGCTCGACCTCGCCTCGGAGCAACTGGTGCACGGCCCGGCGCATTCCTCGATCGGTCAAGAGGGGGTCGCTGTTGGCGCCATGACTGGACTCGGCTCAAGCGACCGGATCAACGGCTCGCACCGAGCCCATCATCAATTCCTCGCCAAGGCCTTGAACCACGTCATCCAAGACCAGGGCGTCGACCCGCTCGGCAAAACCGAGCCGGCGATGATACCGCCGATGCTGCAAACCACCTTGGCTGAGATCATGGGACTGGAGCAGGGCTTCACCGGCGGCCGCGGCGGCTCGATGCATCTGCGCTGGGAGGATTGTGGGGTAATTGGCACCAACGCCATTGTCGGCGGCGGCGTGCCGTTTGCCAATGGCGCCGCCTTCTCGCGCCGCAAGCAGGGCCTCGACGACGTGGTGGTGAGCTTTCTCGGCGACGGCGCGGTGCATATCGGCTCGGTGCCGGAAAGCATGAATCTCGCCGCCGCCTGGGATCTGCCTATTTGTTTCTTCATCGAGAACAACCAAATTGCGGTGGCCACACGGCCCGACGAGTCAACCCGCGAAACCCGGCTGTCATCGCGCGGCGGCGCCTATGGCATCCCGGCTTTCAAGGTTGATGGGATGGACCCGCTGGCGGTGAGCATCGCCATGCAAAAGGCTCTGAAGATCATGCGCTCCGGCCGAGGCCCGGTGGTGATCGAGGCCGATTGCTATCGCTATTTCCACCAGAACGGCCCTTTGCCCGGCAGCGCCTTTGGCTATCGGACCAAGGAGGAAGAGGATTCCTGGCGGGCCCGTGACCCGATCGACCGGGTGGCGGGCGAGATGATCGCCCGAGACATGCTGAAAGCGGAGGATGCAGCGATGCTGCGCCAACGCTCGGTCGAGACCATGCGCCAGGTGGTGGCCAATCTGGTCGAGGCCGATGGCAACCGCCGTCGGGTGATCCCGGCCCTCTGGCCGAACACCGCCAGCGTCGATACCGGTCTTAGAAGCGATCTGTCGGAGTTCGACGGCGTCCGCTTCGAGGAGTTGGAGAGTTTCACCGGCAAGGTCAAGGAAATGACGGTCGTCGACGCTATCTCTACGGTCATGGGCAAGCGTATGGACGAGGACCCGCGCATTGTCATCATGGGCGAGGATATCCACCGGCTGCGCGGCGGCACCAATGGCGCGACGCGGGGGTTGGCGGACCGGTTTCCCGACCGGGTCCTGGGCACGCCGATTACCGAGCTCGGTTTTGTCGGGCTGGCCGGTGGCGCGGCGGTAGATGGCCATTTCCGCCCGATCGTCGAATTCATGTATGCCGATTTCACCATGGTCGCCGCCGATCAGGTGTTCAACCAGATCGGCAAGTTCCGCCACATGTTCGGCGATACCCTAACCATGCCGCTGGTGCTCCGCACCAAATGCGCCATGGGCACCGGTTACGGCTCCCAGCATTCGATGGACCCGGCGGGGCTCTATGCCCAATTCCCCGGCTGGCGCATCGTCGCTCCGACCACGCCGTTCGACTATGTCGGCCTGATGAACAGCGCCCTCAGGTGCAATGACCCGGTGCTGGTAATCGAGCATGTCGAACTTTACAACGCCGACGGCCCCGGCCCGGTGGAGGATTTCGACTATCACATCCCCCTGGGCAAGGCCAAAGTCGTGCGCAAGGGCGCGGCGTTCACCGTGCTGACCTACCTGGCGATGGTCCCCAAGGCGATGCGCATCGCCGAGGAAATGGGCGTCGATGCCGAGGTGATCGATTTGCGCTCGCTCGACCGGGCCGGGCTGGACTGGCAGACCATCGGCGCCAGCGTCGCCAAGACCAACAATGTACTGGTGGTCGAACAAGGCCCGCTCACCGCCTCCTATGGTGCCATCGTGACCGACGAGCTGCAGCGACGGTTGTTCGATCATCTCGACCAGCCAGTGATGCGGGTGCATGGCCATCACGCCTCACCAACCATCTCCAAGGTTCTGGAACGGGCGGCGATCGCCGGTGATGAAGAAATTCGGGCCGGCTATACGGCGATGCTGGCGGCGCTGGGTCAGCCCCTTGCGGCGGAGTAGATGGAATGCTGAAACTTGGCTTGCTTGGCGCCGGCGCAATTGGTGCCGATGTGATCGCGATGGTACAGGAGGAATTCGCCGACAGGATCGTCATTCCCGCCGTCCTGGTTCGACGAAATCGTGACCATAAAATTGATAATTATCCTTTTATAACAAATAATTTTAGAGAATTCTTTAAATATGACTTTAATGTAATTTTGGAAGGCGCCGGCCATGCCGCTGTTCAAGATCATGGCGAGCGGATCCTGCGCTCCGGCACCGACTTTCTGGTCACCTCGGTCGGCGCTTTCACCGATGACGCGCTGTATCAGCGATGCATCGACGCCGCCACCGCATCGGGTGCAAAACTGATCATTCCCTCGGCCGGGATCGGCGCTCTGGATACCCTGGCCGCCGCCGCCGTCGGTGGCTTGACCTCGGTCCATATGATTGTTCGGAAAGACCCGTCTGCCTGGTACGGAACCCATGCTGAAAGCGTCTTCGATCTTCCGAACATGACCGAACCGACGGTGATCTTCGAAGGCAGCCCGCGCGAAGGGGCGGCGCTGTATCCGCAAAACGTCAACATCTCGGCAGCAGTCTCGCTTGCTGGCATGGGGCTGGACCGGACCCGCCTGACGATCATCGCCGATACCAACATCGATACCCATGTCTGCGAAGTTCACGCCGAGGGCGCGTTTGGCAAGTTCAGCTTCGTCGAAAACCTGGCGGTCGCCGAAACCAACCGTAAGACTGGAAAAATTGTCGCCATGGCAGTGATGAAAACCGTCCGCCAGATGGTCAGCCCGGTAATCATCGGCGCCTAATGAAGCCAGGAATGGCTGGCCAGCGCCATCACCTCGACCCTCTACCATGATCGGAAATACGGGAGCCGCTATGACCAGGAATGATTTTCGCGCGAGCCTATCCGAGATCTTCCCGCCATTGGGACTTACCGGGGCGCTGATGGCGCTGTGGTGGCAACGCAAGGGTGATTGGGACAAAGCCCATGGCGCGGCTCAATCGGACAATGGCGCCGAGGCCGCATGGGTCCACGCACTGTTACACCGCCAAGAGGGCGACCTCTCCAATGCCGCCTATTGGTATCGCCGGGCCGATCGGGAGGTTCGCACCGACCCGCTGGAGGCCGAGTGGGAAGCCATCATCACGGAACTGCTGCCAGAGGGCGGATAAACACGGTGACGATACCGCCAATCAGCAAGGCCGCGACGATGAGGATGACCGAGGCCGGCACGCCCTATTTGGTGGAGGGTCAGGGGCCGAGCCTAGTTTTCATCCACGGCGTGCTGATGGATCACCGAAGCTGGCAGCGTCAGGTCGACGCCCTGTCCGCCGACTTTCGGGTCGTGCGCTTCGATATGATAGGCCATGGCTCCTGTCCGGACCGCCCCGGAGCGCGAAGCCTTGACGATTTCGTTGCCCAAGCCGAGGACGTGATCCAACACAGCTGCCCGAACGAAGCGCCGGTTTTGGTTGGCTTTTCAATGGGGGGGTTGATCGCCCAGGCTCATGCGATCCGATATCCCTCCGGCCTGCGCGGCCTGGTCTTGATGAATGCGGTCTATGATCGCAGCCCGGCGGAGCGGGCGTCGGTTCAGGCAAGGCTCAAAAACCTACAGCAATCCGGCATGGAGGGGGTCATCAAGGCGGCGCACGAACGCTGGTTCAGGGCCGACGAAATCTCCGCCCAACCCGCTGAGATCGCAGCCATTCTGCAATGGATGCGCGACGGTGATCCGGTCGCCAAGACCAAGGCCTACCGAGTTTTCGCGACCGAGGACTATCGCACCTCCGGCAAGCTTCACCAGATCAGCTGTCCGGCGCTGGTGATGACCGGAGACAACGACAAGGGCTCGCCGCCGCATATGTCAGAGGCACTGGCGGCGGAAATTCCCGACACTCGTCTCAGAATACTTGAGTGCCAGCAGCACATGATGTTGGTGATGGCGGCCGAGCGGGTCAACGCCGCGTTGAGAGATTTTCTCGGGGCATTGTCGACGACTTGAGGAAACCAGCGGGCATCAGCCCGGCCAGAACAGACCATGCAACACCTGCTTGATCGTCATCGCCTCCCCCGCCCGGCTGACTTGACGCCCCGGCTGCCTCGACGCCAAGGTCATGAAAACCAAACACAGCGGAGGGAACCATCATGATCGGCTCATTGGATCTCGGACTTGAAGGCAAGGTCGCTATTGTTGCCGGTGGTGGGGCGGCGGGAGATGGAATTGGCAATGGCCGGGCCGCCTCGATCCTGCTGGCCGAAGCCGGCGCCAAGGTGCTGGTGGTCGATCGGGACGAAGCCTTGGCGGCGCGCACCGTGGAGATGATCGCCGAGCGCGGCGGCGAGGCCCGGGCGATGGCCGCCAACCTCACCAACTCAGCTGAATGCAAGGGCGTCGTCGATGCCGCGATCGCGGCTTGGGGCCGGCTGGACGTCCTCGACAATAATATCGGCATCGGCAGCAAACTCTCGGTGGTCGACGAGACCGAGGAACATTGGGACCGGGTGATGGAGATCAACCTCAAGCCGATGTTCCTGATGTCAAAGCACGCGATCCCGGCGATGATCGCCTCGGGCGATGGCGGCTCAATCGTCAATATTTCGTCGATTTCAGCGACCCGTCCGAAAGGATTGACGGTGTACTCCACTTCGAAGGGCGCGGTGCTGTCGCTCAGCCAGGCGATGGCGGTGGATCATGGGGCCGAAGGGGTCAGGGTGAACTGCATCCTGCCGGGACCGGTCTACACGCCGATGGTCTATTCCCCTGGTATGGGAGCCGTACAGCGCCAGCAACGTCAGAACGCCTCTCTGGTGCAGATCGAAGGCGAGGGCTGGGACATCGGCAAGGCCGTGGTCTATCTCTCGTCCAATTGGGCGCGCTATGTCACCGGGCACCTGATGGTCGTCGATGGCGGTTGCTCGCTCTCGGCCAAGCCGCGCGGCTGATTGATTGTTCGATCGCCTCGCATTACCAGCCCTAAAGGGAGTCAATGATGGCACGCCTATCCTATCTTGATGTCGAGGACCTGGAGGAAAAAGATCGGGATCTTTTGAAGCGCCCGATCAACCTATTCCGCCAGCTGACCAATAGCCCGGGGGGGGCGCGCGCCTTCGGGACCCTCGGCGGTTACATCCGCCATCACAGCACCCTGGACCCGCGTCTGCGCGAGATGGCGATCATCCAGGTCGGCTATATGACCAAGAGCGAGTACGAGTACACCCACCATGTCCGGCTCGGCACCGAGCAATTCGGCGTGAGTGAGGCTGATATCCACGGGATTACCGCCGAGACCGAAGGCCGGGATAGCGGCTTGCCCGAACTGGAGCGTACGATTCTTCGCTCGGCTCGGGCGATGGTCACCGACCTCAAGATCCCGGACGCTGAATTCGCCTTCCTGGAAGATGCGTTCAGTAACGAGCATCTGGTCGACCTGGTGCTCTCCATTGCCTTCTATTGCGCCGTGGTGCGGGTACTCGCGACCCTGGAGATCGATAACGAGCCACATTACAAGGAAGCGCTGGAAAAATTCCCGTTGCCAGCGTAGCCGAACCGGATGAATGCCGCCGGAGATGCTTGATGTCTAAGCTAACCATCCTCCTCGACAATCTCACCTTCCCGGAGGGCCCACGCTGGCATGATGGGCGGTTATGGTTCTCGGATTTCTATTCGCATTCGGTGATGGCAGTCGACCTGGACGGCAAGGCAGAGACCATCTGTGCGGTGCCCAATCAGCCCTCAGGGCTGGGATGGCTGCCGGATGGGCGATTGCTAGTCGTCTCGATGATCGATCAGAAGGTGATGCGACTGGATCCAGACGGTCTGGTCGAGCACGCCGATGTGTCTTCGCTGTCACACCACTGGTGCAACGACATGACCGTCGATGGTAACGGTCGCGCCTATGTCGGCAATTTCGGCTTTGACTATCGGGCCGGCGAAGCGCCGCGCAACACCACGTTGGTGCGGGTCGATCCCGATGGCTCGACCAGCGTCGCCGCCGATGACCTGTTTTTCCCGAACGGGATCGCCATCACCCCCGATGGCAAGACGATGGTGGTGGCGGAGTCCTGGGGCCGCAAGCTCACCGCCTTCAACAAGGCCAACGACGGGACGCTCTCCAATCGCCGGAACTGGGCCGACAGCCAGGGAAACTGGGTGCCAGACGGGATCTGCATGGATGCCGAGGGCGCGGTGTGGATCGCCGACCCGGTGAAGAAACAAGTCATGCGGATCAAGGATGGCGGCGAGATTGCCCAGACGGTCTCGACCGGCGAGCGCGGTTCCTATGCCTGCGCGTTGGGCGGGGTGGATCGCCGAACGCTACTGATTTGCACCAATAACTGGCGCAACAAGGATCACGCGGCCAATCCGACCGGCAGGATCGAGATGACCCGCGTTGAGGTACCCGGAGATGGATGGCCATGAATGAACTTACCCCAATTCTCGACGGTCTCACTTTTGCCGAAGGCCCGCGCTGGCGTGACGGGCGGCTGTGGTTTTCGGATTTCTATGCTTTCGAGGTCATCGCGGTCGATCTGGAGGGCAATCGAGAGACCATCGTTACCGTGCCGGAACAGCCCTCGGGCTTGGGCTGGACGCCGGATGGCAAACTGCTGATCGTCTCGATGCGGGATCAAAAACTGATGCGCCTAGAGGACGGCGCGCTGGTCGAGCATGCTGACCTATCCGGCTATGCCAATTACTGGTGCAACGACATGGTCGTCGATGCCCAGGGTGGCGCTTATGTCGGTAATTTCGGCTTCAACCGCCATGCCGGCGAGGAACCCCGCGCAACGACCCTGGTGAGGGTGAGCCCTGATGGTAGCGTCAGCGTTGCCGCCGACGGCCTCTGGTTCCCCAACGGCACGGTGATTACCCCGGATGGTAAGACCCTGATCGTCGGCGAGACCCGAGCCAAGCGGCTGACCGCGTTTACCGTCGCAGCCGATGGCTCCTTGTCTGACCGCCGGGTCTTTGCCGAGACAGACAACATGTATCCGGACGGTATCTGCCTTGATGCCGAGGGTGCGGTCTGGGTATCAGACCCACAGAATAAGGAACTGGTCCGGTTTCGAGATGGCGGCGAGGTGGCGGATCGAATCAGCTTGGGCGATCGCGGCGCCTATGCCTGCATATTGGGTGGGGAAGATCGTCGGACCCTGTTCGTCTGCACCAATACCGGCTCCGGCCCCGACATCGCCAAGGGGCGCACCGGCAAGATCGAGATCACCCGGGTCGACGTCCCCGGGGTCGGTCTGCCATGAGCGTCAAGATCCTCACCGGAACCTCACGGTTTTACGCGCTCATTGGGCACCCCGTCGCTCAGGTACGCTCGCCGACGACGATCAATGGCCATCTGGCTGAACAGGGGATCGATGGCGCCATGGTCACCTTCGACCTAGCGCCGGAAGCGGTTGCCGGCTTCTTTGATATGCTGCGCGGTTGGCAGAACTGTTCCGGATCCGGGGTCACCATTCCGCATAAACAGGCGGCGCTGGCCAATTGCGACGAGGTTAGCGAACGGGCCAAACGCATCGGTGCCTGCAACATCGTTCAACGCGATGCGTCGGGCCGGTTGATCGGCGACATGACGGACGGGCTTGGTTTTCTCTCGGCGCTTGCCAAGCATGGCGTATCCGTTGGCGGCAAGCGAGTGGTCCTGGTTGGGGCGGGAGGTGCCGGCAGCGCCATCGCCCACGCCGTCGCCGATAACGGCGCCGCCCGTCTGGCGATAATCGAGGTGGACGAGACGCGCCGCAATGCGCTTATAGCGAGCCTTCGCAAACATTATCCCGGTGTACCGGTGACCGAGGACGCCGGCGATCCAGCCCAAATCGACATCCTGGCCAACGCGACGCCGATGGGCATGGGCGCCGACGATCCCCTGCCCTTCCCGCTCGACGGCATCCGCCCGGACACCGTGGTCGCCGACGTGGTGACCAAGCCGCCGATGACCCAGTTTCTGCAAATAGCCAAAGCCAAAGGCTGTCTGATCCAGCAGGGCAACGAGATGGCCGATGCGCAATTGCCGATTTTTCTCGAGCGGTTTGGCGTCACCGCGCCAGGGACAGCTAAGATCTAACATTTGGAGGCACGGTCATGCGTTGTGAATTTGTTGCAATTGGTACCGAACTTCTGCTGGGTCAGATCGTTAACTCGAACGCTGCCTGGATTGGCGAGAAACTGGCGCTTGCCGGGATCGACTGCGTCTACCACGTGACGATCGGCGATAACCGGCAACGCATGATCGACACCATTCAGCAGGCCCTTGACCGCTCAGACGCGGTGATTGTCAGTGGCGGCCTTGGTCCGACCCAGGATGACATCACCCGCGAGGTGATCGCCGAGGTCATGGGCGTTGGCCTGACCCGAGATGACGAGATCGCCGAACGAATTCGTGACCGCTTCGAATCCCGCGGCCGGGTGATGTCCGACAACAATCTGCGTCAGGCCGATATTCCCGATGGCGGCGCGGCGATCCCGCAGATGCCGGGTACGGCGCCGGGGCTGATCTGTCCGGTTGGCGACAAAGTTATCTACGCGGTCCCCGGCGTACCCTTCGAGATGAAGATGATGGTCGAAGAATGCGTGATCCCAGACCTGCAGCGTCGCGCCGGCGTGACGGCGGTGATCAAGAGTCGAGTACTGAAAACCTGGGGCCAGTCCGAGTCCGGCCTCGACGAGATGCTGACCGAGCGGATGGCGCATCTGGATAAGACCGGCCGCGCCACCATCGCTTTTCAAGCCAGCGGCATAGAGGGTCTAAAGGTCCGAGTGACGGTCAAGGCCAACAGCGAGGAAGAGGCCACCCGGATCCTCGCCGAGGAAGAAGCGGAGGTCCGCGATGTAATTGGGGTCTATGTCTTCGGCACCGATGATGAAACAATGGAATCGGTCGTGCTACAACTACTTCGCGAGCGCCACCTAACCCTTGCGGTGGCGGAATCGGTGACCGGCGGCATGGTCGCCGCTCGCCTGACCTCGGTTCCTGGCTCCAGCGACGTCTTGCGCGGCGGCATCGTCGCCTATGCCAGTGACGTCAAATTCAGCCTGCTGGATGTGCCCGAGGGCCCCGTCGTCACTCCCGATTCCGCCCGCGCCATGGCCGACGGGGTGCGCAAGATCCTCAAAGCCGATGTCGGCATCTCTACGACCGGTGTCGCGGGACCAGCCGAACAGGAGGGACAGCGCGCCGGCACCGTCCATCTTGGCATCGCCTTTGGCGACCTTATCGAAGCACAGATGACCCAATTGCCCGGCGATCGCGCCAGGGTGCGGGAATATGGCGTGATCAGTTTGTTGAATTTCCTTCGCCTGCGGCTTCTGGGGCGAGATGCACATACGCCGTTTTCCGGTGGGGCGACGCGATAAGACCACATGAAGGACACCTTGCCAGCTGCGCCACGCTTACCATCTCCCGCATATCGCCGACATGATGGCCCCGGTGATGGCCGATAGCGCAGCGCGGCGCTATTGTTCGCGCCGAACAAACAATCGTAAGCCACCCCCGAACCGCAACCGTGAGCAAGCCAATGTCCGATACCAATTCTCTCCTGGTTGACGCCACCACCCGAATCTTCCAGGACCTCTGCGACCCACAAACCATCAATGCAACCAAGGATGACGGCTGGAAGGTTGAGCTTTGGACCGCGCTTGAGGAGGCCGGGTTGAGCTTGGCCTGGGTACCGGAAGAGAGCGGCGGTAGTGGCGCCTCCCTTGCCGACGGCTTCGATGTTCTGGCGGTCTCCGGACGCTTTGCGGTCCCGGTCCCACTGGCGGAAACCCTGGTGGCCGGTTGGCTGCTCGCCTCGGCTGGCCTCAAATGTCCGGTCGGCGCGATGACCGTGGCCCCCAGCCGGCTGCGTGACCGGATTAACATTGGCGATGACGGCAAGCTTTCCGGCCGCGCCCTTGGCATTGCTTTCGCCAGCAGCGTCGAGACCCTGGTGGTCCTGGCTAAGCGCAACGGCGAGAACCATGTGGTTCATGTCGCCACCAAGGATTGCACGATCCTCGGCGCTCCAGGCCTTGCCGGCGATGGCCGCGACGCGGTTACCTTTGACGGCGTGGTTCCGATAGGGATTGGCCCCCTCGCCCAGGGTTTGAGCAGCAACAGCCTGGCGCTGATGGGAGCGGCCGCCCGGGCCGTGCAAATTGGCGGCGGGTTGCAGGCGATCCTCACCCTTGCCACCGACTATGCGCAGGAGCGCGTCGCCTTCGGTAAGCCGATCTCGAAATTCCAAGCAGTGCAACATAACCTGGCCAAGTTGGCTGGTGAGACGGCGGCGGCAGTCGCGGCGGCAAGCTCGGCCGCCGACACCATCCAAACAATGGACACCTTTAACGACTCCGTGTTCTTCGAGACCGCGGCGGCCAAAATCCGCGCTGGAGAGGCTGCCGGTCAAGGCGCCGCGATCGCCCATCAGGTCTACGGCGCCATCGGCTTTACCGAGGAGCACATCCTGCACCGTTTCACCCAACGCCTCTGGGGTTGGCGCGACGATTTCGGCAATGAAAGCGAATGGGCCGTTCAGCTTGGCGAGTTCGTTGCCAAGGGTGGCGCCGACGATCTCTGGCCGCTGCTCGCCTCGCGCTGATCCAACCAAAAATTCAGGAAAATCGCTAAATGTCCCAAGCTATTCATTTCGATCCGATCCGCCTGCCGCCGGAAGCCGAAGAATTGCGCATCGAGGTTCGCACTTTCCTGGCCGAAGAGATCGCCAATGGCGGCTTTGATCCGCAACTGACTATTATGAAAAGCGGGTTCGACCGCGCGTTCAGCAAACGCGTGGGCGCCAAGGGCTGGATCGGCATGACTTGGCCGAAGAAATACGGCGGCCAGGAGCGCAGTTTCCTGGAGCGCTATGTGGTGACCGAGGAGTTCCGGGTTCATAACGCACCCATCACCGCGCATTTCACCGCTGATCGTCAAAGTGGTCCGGTCCTGCTGAAATATGCACCGGAGCATATTAAGCTCGATGTGGTGCCAGCGATCACCCGGGGTGAGTGCTGTTTCTGTATTGGTATGAGCGAGCCGAATTCCGGCTCTGATCTGTTCGCCGCCAGCACCCGCGCGACGTCGACCGAGGGCGGCTATCTGATCAACGGCACCAAGCTTTGGACCTCGAATGCTCATAATTCCGACTATATGATTGGCCTGTTTCGCACCTCGGTCCCGACCAAGGATAACCGGCGCCATGGCCTGACCCAATTCCTGGTCGCCCTGAAGCAACCGGGGATCACCATCAACCCGGTGCGCAACATGGCTGGAAAGCATGAGTTCAACGAGGTGGTTTTCGATGATCTATTCATCCCCGAAGACCATGTTCTGGGTGAGGTCGACGGCGCCTGGAAGCAGGCGACCAGCGAGCTGGCCTACGAGCGCAGCGGCCCGGAGCGGTTTCTCGAAACCTATTACGTGCTGACCGAACTGGTGCGGGTCCTCGGTCAGAACCCGGACGCTAGAGCGGCTGAAGGCATCGGCCGACTGGTGGCCCAGGTCCACACACTGCGGCGGATGTCGGTCTCGGTGAACGGTATGCTGCAGGCTGGCAAGGAACCGGTTCTGGAGGGCTCCATCGTCAAGGACGTGGGAACCATCTGGGAGCAGGCGCTGCCGGCCAAGGCCCGCGATCTAGCGGCTTTTGTCGATGCTGAACCGGGCAACCGCGCGGCTTTCGACGAGTTGCTGCAATTCGCCACGACGATCGCGCCGAAGCTGACCATCCAGGGCGGCACCACCGAGGTATTGCGGGGGATCATCGCCCGCGGCCTCGGCCTGCGCTGAGGTCGCCTCATGCCCGATCTATCCGCCCTTCTTTCGCCGGCGGCGGTGGCAGTCATTGGCGCATCACCTGACCCCCACATTCTGCGCGGCCGGATCATGGCGGTCATGGGGTGCCATGACATTGACATCCCGATTTACCCGATCAGCCGCTCGCATGGCGAAATCATGGGGCGTAAAGCTTATCTCTCAATCGCCGATACACCCACACGCCCGGACCTGGCGATCCTGATCATCCCGGCGGCGCATATTCCCGGCGCGTTGGAGGAGTGCGCCAAGGTCGGGGTGAAGGCGGCGCTGATTTTAGCCTCCGGTTTCGCCGAGGACCATTCGGCCGGCGGCAGCAATCTCCAGCAACAAGTTCTCGATATCGCGGCGCGCACCGGAATGCTGATCTCCGGTCCGAACTCCGAAGGTTTTGCCACCATGGCGACCAAACTCTGCGCGACCTTCAGCCCCGCCGTCGAAGGCGACGACATGGCGCTGACGCCGGCCTGGTCGGACGCCGGACGGATCGCCGTGGTTGCCCAGAGTGGCGGCATGGGCTTCGCGTTTTACGACCGCGGCCGGCCGAGGGATATGCGGTTCAGCCACGTCGTGACCACCGGCAATGAAGCCTGTCTGGAAGGTCTCGATGTGGTCGACCATCTGATCGAGGCCGACGAGGCCGATGTCTTCTTGATGTTCATGGAAGACGTGAAGACGCCAGCAAAATTGGCCCTCGTTGCCGAGAAGGCGTTGCGCGCCGGCAAACCGATGATCGTCACCAAGATCGGCCGCTCCGAGGCGGGCATTCGCGCTGCCGCGTCACACACCGCATCGCTGGCTGGATCGTATCAGACCTATCAGGCAATCTTCGAGCGCTACGGCGTGATCGAGGGCAATGACACCGAGGAGATGGTCGATATCGCCAGCGCCTTCTCGCACTATGGCGATCGCCTACCGGCCGGCAATCGGGTTGGCATCTTCACTGGGTCCGGCGGCGCCGGAGGTTGGATGGCCGATAGCTGCGCCGCCGACGGATTGGACGTTCCAATGCTCGATCCGGCGACCCGCGCCGACATTGATCAACATCTGCCAAGTTACGGGACCTCACAGAACCCGGTCGATGGAACGGCCGGGGTGATCCGCGAATTAGGCTATGCAAAGATGAGCGCGATGATCGCCGCGTCGGATCAAGTCGATGCGGTGATCTCAATCACCTCGGCCCGCAATCCGGCGACCCTGCAGCGCGAGCCGAAGGCGCTGGCGGAATTGGGCAGCGCCACCACCAAACCGATCCTGATGTGGAGCTATACCCTGCCGCATCCGGACGTAGTCACGCTTCTGGCCAAGGCTGGGTTACCATTGTTTACCAATATGCGTCACTGCACCCGGGCTCTTGCCGCGATGACCACCTATCGCCAGGTGAGGGAGCGGTTTCTAGCGCGTCCCATGACGCCCGATAAAGCTGCCCCAGACGCCCGACTAGCCGCGGATTTAACCACGGCCCCCGAGGCGATCGCCGAGCATCAGGCAATGCAATTGCTTGCCCAAGGCGGCATTAAGGCGGTCTCCGGCATTCTGGTAACGACCGGTGATGAAGCCGCCAAGGCCGCAGCGCAGATCTCTGGTCCGGTGGCCTTGAAGATCCAATCCCCCGATCTTCCACATAAATCAGCCGCTGGCGGCGTCGCGCTTGCCATCACCGGCGCCAACGCGGCCCGCCAAGCCTTCGAGACCATCCAAACGCGGGTCACCGCCAATGCCCCCGACGCCCGGATTCTCGGCACCCTGGTGCAACCGATGGCCAGACCGGGCCTGGAGATGATCCTCGGCATCAGCAACAGTTCCGGTTTCGGACCGATGCTGATGGCGGGTTTCGGCGGTACCGCCGTCGAGGCCTCCCGCGATGTCGCCTTTGCACCGGTACCGCTGGACCGCCAAGACGCCCGTGTGCTGCTGGGAAAGTTACGCGGCGCTGCAATGCTGAATGCCCTGGGTCAGGACATCGACGCCCTACTAGACCTCATGGAGAAACTGTCCGGCTTCGCCGCCGCGACCGCCGAACAGGTCGCGGAAGTCGATTTAAACCCTGTCCTGGTGCATCGTCCCGGTGATGGAATATCGATCGTCGACGCCTTGATCATCAAGCATCCGCGCGATTGACCCTGCCTTCCCTTTCGGACCAAAGTCGAACAAACCGCCCCGGAGAGACAATATGGCTACCTTCCCTGACTTCGATGCCCTTGGCATAACCGTCGACGGCCACGTCGCCACCATTGAAATTCAACGCCCGCCCCACAATTTCTTCGACTATGCGCTGATCCAACAGATTGCCACCGCCATGGAAATAATCGATGGCGACAGCAACTTGCGCGCCGCCGTGCTTTGCGCGGCTGGAAAATCCTTCTGCGCCGGGGCCAATTTCAGCTCCGATGGCACCAGCAGTAGCGAACAGAAAACCGATGCCGATGGCAGCCCGGCCAATCACCTCTACGTTGAGGCGGTGCGTCTGTTCTCAACCAAGACCCCCATCGTGGGCGCGGTCCAGGGCGCGGCGATCGGCGGTGGGTTTGGCCTGAGTCTGGTTCCCGACTTCCGGGTCGCGGCGCCGGAAGCGCGTTTCGCCGCCAATTTTACCCGACTCGGCTTCCATCCCGGTTTCGGCCTGACCTATACCTTGCCGGCGCTGATCGGCCAGCAGCGGGCCAACCTGATGTTTTATACCAGCCGCCGGATCAAGGGCGAGGAAGCCGCCGCCTGGGGTCTGGCCGACATGCTGGTGCCGCTCAACGAAGTACGCGGTGCGGCACAGGCGCTCGCCGCCGAGATCGCCGAAAACTCCCCATTAGGAGTGATGGAAACCCGCGCCACCATGCGCCAGGGTCTGGCCGACAACGTCCGTAAAGCCACCGACCACGAGTTGATGGTGCAGAATAATTTGCGCCAAACCAACGATTTCAAGGAAGGCATCCGGGCGGTCTCAGAACGGCGGATCCCGAACTTCAAGGGGTCGTAAGGCGCCGGCGAGTACCTGAACCTTACAAACATCCGTCATCCCGCTCTACAGCAAAAAATCAAAGTCTACGGCGTGGTGGCAGGCGATAAAATGGTCCTGCCCCACGTTGCGCCATTCGAGAACCTCGGTAGCGCATCGCTCCTTGGCGAGCCGGCAACGGGTGTGGAAACGACGACCCGGCTATCACGCTGATCTGTTAAGTCCTCCTCCAAATCACAGGTGTGTGCGCGCTCTACCTTGCAACGCTTGGCCCGGCCCCCCAAACTGAGACGACTAACCGTTTCCGCCTTCGATTACGCGGAATGGATCTCCTCTGATCCACTGCGATCGGACAATTGTGGAGGTCGTTATGCCCGACTCAGCCCCGATCACTAACCAAGTGCGCGGTCTGTACGATCGTATGGAAGAGCGGATCATGGCGCGCGACCAGCACGGCGCGAGCGAGATTTGTTACGACATCGTGCGCGCCGGACGCCCGCTGACGGAGATGTTGGCCCAGGCGGTGCGTATCCACGGCCCCTACACCCACGTGCCGTATCATGAGCGGATTGATGACGGTTACATAAACTTCGTCAACAACGACCATTGCCTGTTAAGCGCCCGGGCGACTTTAAACCTGGCCGGCATGATGCCAAAGGGCGCCGAGGGTCTGCCCTATGCCCAAACCATCTGGTACATGCCAACCGGCCTCGATATCTGGAACCAAAAGGTTTTGAAGGCGCCCGGGCATTATGCCCGCGGCTATACCCTGCCCCCGGGCGACCCTCCTGTGCCTGTCGTACATTGGCCTGACCAACAACCAAAAAATCTTTCTGGCCCGATCCGAGAGCGGTTGGACCAATGGATGACCCATGTCCATCGGGGCAATGTCGAAGAGGCCTATCGGGTTTTCCTGGGCTTAATGCAGGACAAACCAAATCGCGAGACCGTGCTAGCCGAGTTAGCTTTTGCTGGCCTGATCGATGTCCAGGACCGGGCCCACAACAACCGCTCCTACACCACCGGCCACAAGGCCTTCCGGGCCCGGGCCACGGTCGAGCTTGGCGACGCCATCGGTTGGGACGCCAATGGGTCACACGACGTGATCTATGCCGGCGCCCTGGATATCGCGGTCGGACCGCGCTGGTATTCAACTTATGAGATGGCTTGCAATGCGGTGAAGATCCATCTTGAGGGTGAAACCCTGTCCGCCGTGCCCTATGCCGGTGTCAGTGACGCCGAGCGGGCTTTGTTCGACAATGCCGAGCCGCTGACCCGCTTTGAATCGGAAGCCCTGATCGAAGCGATTATCCGGCAACCAGAACCCGGCTTTATCGAGCACCTCGCCAACCTTCTCAAAGCCGGTAAAGCGCCCCGAGCGATTGTCGACACCCTCCAACTTGGCGCCGCACAGGTTTTGTTGGAGACCCATGGCGCAAACAATTTTTCCCTGTCGCAGCATTGCTACGAGTATTGCAACACGCTGGGGTGGTTTTACGACCGATTCAAACATCCGCAACGGATTAAGCTGCTGTTCCATGCCGCCGCCTACCTCAATCGCGCCGCCTGGCATCAGCGTTATATCGGCGAGTTGACCCCGGCTCGGGTCAAGGCACCGGCCGCCGCATCACGGCTTTCTGGCTACAACATTCTGGCGAACCTCGAAACGGCGCTGATCGAAATGGATGCCGAGGCCGCGGTCGGCTGGACCCAAGCCTATATCGATGGCGACGAGGACCGTGCACCCCTGGTCCAACGTCTCGCCTTCGCTGCCGCGCGGGTTGGCAATGACCCGCACAACCAGGAAATTGCCCAGTGCACCCTGGAGGATTACGCCAAGAACCGAAGCTGGGACCGCGAACGGCTTTTACTCGCCTCGGCCCAGCACACCGCCGGACATCGCAAATATGGCGACCACCTAGACTGCTCCCGCCGTTTCGGCGTGGCCATGGGGTTGGAAACATTGCAATAACCGCTCGGTTTTCATGCTCGCCGGCATCCACTGCTCTCCGGGGAGATCTCACCCATCATCTTAGCTTACGTTCACAGCTGCCAGGAACTGCGGCCGTTTACGAGGACGGCGACCGCAGTTCCGGACAGCAGTGAGCGTAGGCTGGGATGACAAAAATACAGTCGGGCCGAGGTGAAACCACGTTGCCAAGACGGCCTTAGTAATTTGCAAAATGGAGACCGCGCCATGGCTGGCGAGGATCGTCAAACCTATACCCAATCGGTCTTTAACGTGGAACGCGAGCCTAGGCGTCCGCGCCGTAGCGGTGGCTCTATCATCGAGCCAGCGCGCGAGATCCCGGTTTTCGACGAGGTCGATGTTCTGGTGATCGGCGGCGGCCCGGCGGGAACCGCGGCGGCGACCGCCTCTGCGCGACTTGGCGCCAGGACCATGCTGGTCGAGCGCTACAACCATCTCGGCGGTCTTGCCACCGGCGGGTTGGTAATCTGGATCGATCGGATGAGCGACTGGGACGGCAATCTGTTGCTGCGTGGTTTCTGCGAGGAGGTACTCGATCGCTTGCCCGAGGACGCGATCCTTGGACCGGAACGCAATCTCTGGGGCAGCCGGGACGAGCGCCACGTCGATTATTGGTCGAACCGCTTCTCGGCCCATCACGGCACTGTCACCTGGGCGCCGATGATCGATCCGGAACGCCTCAAGATCGCCTCGGACGATCTGGCGCGCGAGGCGGGCGCGGATCTGGTCATGCACGCCTGGGCGACCGCACCGATCATGGAGGACGGACGGATCAAGGGCGCGATCCTGCATTCCAAGCAGGGCCGCCACGCGGTCCTGGCCTCGGTAGTCGTCGATACCACCGGCGATGGCGATATCTTCGTCGGCGCGGGCGAGGCAGCCGAGGACGATATCCAGGACGGTAGTATCCATCACACCATGAATACCGCCTGGCTATTCGGCGGCCTGGAGATCCCCAAATGGCTTGATTTCAAGATGACTGAGAAACCGGCTTTCTCGGCGTTTACCGCCCTGGCCCGCGACCGCTTCAACCAGTTCTCGCTACCGATGCCGGCCTGGCGGGACGATGTGGCGGTGTTCATGGGGCCGCGCCTAAGCGGCTTTAGCGCCGTTGACCTGGAAGACCTTAATCAGGTCGAGCATCTGTCGCGCCAACGCATGCAGGGCCTGCTATCGTTCTATCGCGAGCACGCGCCGGGCTTCGAAAATGCTTGGGTGATGCTGACCGGCCCGCAAATCGGTGTGCGCCACAGCCGCCGGATGCGGGGGCTGAGCCGAATGACCGGCGCCGAATGGAAGGCCGGTATTCGTCACGCCGACGAGATCGGCGTCAGCCCCAGTCTGGCCCCAAAATTCGCCCCAGTCTCGATCCCCTACCGAGCCTTGGTCGCCCGAGGAGTGCCCAACCTTCTGGCGGCCGGGCGGCATATGTCGAGCGATGCCCAGACCCACACCTTCATGCGCGAGATACCGCAATGTTGGGTGACCGGCCATGCCGCCGGCGCCGCCGCCGCACTGGCCGCCAATGGCAGGGTCGATGTCGCTGATATCAATATCGTCGAATTGCAAGCGGCGTTGCTAAAACAGGGCGCTCATCTACGAGTGTCGGACAGAAAAAAGGGAGAGAATTGATGGGACGTTTGGATGGTAAGGTCGCGCTACTAACCGGCGGAGCCTCAGGGCTCGGCAAGGCCACCGGCGACCTTATGGCGGCCGAGGGCGCCACGGTCGTTCTCTCCGACATCCAAGAGGTCGAAGGTGAGAACGTCGCTGCGGCAATCCGTGAGGCCGGGGGCGCGTGCAGCTTCAAGCCGCACGACACTACCGTCGAGGCGCAATGGGAGCGGATCTGCGCCGATATTATGGAAGAGCATGGCCACCTCGACATCCTGCTGAACGGCGCCGGGATCGGCGGCAGCGGAGTTGAATTGATCGAGATGGAGTTGGATACTTGGAAACGGTGCCTTTCGATCAACTTGGATGGCGTTTTCCTCGGCTGCAAACACGGTATCAGGGCGATGCTCCAGGGAACCGGCGGATCAATCATCAACATCTCGTCAATCCTCGGCTTCGCGGGCATCGCTAATTCATCAAATTACTGCGCGTCAAAGGGTGGTGTCCGCCTGTTGAGCAAGGCGGCGGCGCTGGAATGTGCGCGCAAGACACCCCGGGTTCGGGTCAATTCGATCCATCCCGGCTTTATCGACACACCGATGGTCGCCGGCGCCATCCAACGCCGTGGTCCGGAATTCCGGGAATACATCGAAAACAACGTCCCGTTCGGCGAGTTAGGCGAGCCGCTGGATATCGCCGAGGGCGTGGTCTACCTGGCCAGCGACGCCGCCAAGTTTGTCACCGGGAGCGAGCTGACCATCGATGGCGGATTTTTGGCACGGTAACAAAGCTGCCGGAGGCGCCGTGAAACCACGAACACCGTCGCCTCGTAGGTCCATCGCCAATCTGATTTTAACCATCCACTAACCGACCGCCTGGATTAATCCACCCCTCCCCTTGCTTGATGGGGCGCAGTCGAGGGAAGATACCTGCCAACGACCGATGACTTTCCAAGCGGAGAAAATCCATGGCCAAGCGCACAAAATGGGGCGTATTCAGCCTTAGTCAATATCCGGACCAGTCGATGCGCGTCGAAGGCCTGGAAGCTGACATGAAGTTGTTCGAACTGGCTGAGGCCTTGGGTTACGACACCGCCTGGGTCGCCGAGCATCTGTTCTCGACCTATGGTATCGCCACCTCGACGCAGGTCATCGCCGCATCGGTGATACAGCGGGTGAAGCGGATGCGCATTGGGACCGCCGTCTCCGTCATTCCGTTCAACCATCCGCTGCGTACCGCCGCCGATTTCGCGCTTGTCGACTGCCTGTCGCGCGGCCGGCTGAATTTCGGCATTGGCCGGGCCTATCAACCACACGAATTCGTCGGTCTCGGTCTGGAGATGGGCGATAGCCGCGAGATGTTCAACGAGGGAATCGAGCTGATTCTAAAAGCTTGGACCCAGGAGAAATTCACCCACGAGGGCAAATACTGGCAGGTCGCCGAAGAGATCGAAATGCTGCCGAAACCGGTACAAGTCCCGCATCCTCCAATCTATCAGGCAACCATTTCACCGGACAGCTTCGATCAGGCGGCGCGCAACGGCTGGTCGCTACAGCTCGCCTCGCCGTTCAGCTACCGTACATATCGCGAGGAATGGATTCCGCGCCTCGCTGATGAGATCAAGCGCTATGAGGACAAACTGGTCGAGCACGGCCATGACCCGGCAACCTTGGAACGGATGATCCTGCTACCATTTTTCACCGATGTCAGCTCAAAGCGGGCGCACGAGACCCTGAAACCGCATGTCGAGTGGTTCTACAACAAAGTCGCCAGTCACCAGCAACCCGGCAAGGGCGGCCCGGTGAAGGGTTACGAGTTGACCATGGCCGAGGGCGCAAAAAGCCGTGAGATGGGCTATCTAGCCTATGACAAACTGGCTGAATTTGGCGCTGCCGTGGCCGGGAACCCTCAGGAATGCGTCGACCGCATGGGGTCTATGAAGGAAGCCTTCGGGATCACCGAGTTCGTACTCTGGTCAAACCTTGGCGGGATGTCGCCGACCCGCGCCGAAAGTTCGATCCGTCTGGCCTGGGAAGAGATCGTCCCGCACCTCTAAGCCGCCAATTGTTTGGGCGGTTCATCCTTGCGGGTTAAATGATGGTTGGATGCGCGTCGACTAGACGCCTGGAAAACAGCATCGATCATGATTGATGGTACGATGATCACCCGACATCTTGACTCGGTTTCGACCGCCACGGTGACCACGGCCCTTTTGGAGTTGAGCCTGTCCAATATATGGATTCGCAGCAGTAAACCGCTTTCCGTAGGCAACCACTCCTTATCGGTCGCGCCTTCACCTTGCGGTTACCGCCAGCGCGAGAGGGTGGCCCCATTCCTGGTCGGAAGCGCTGGTCCATTACCACGATCGCAGCAAAGGCCGCCAAGGTGGCCGCCGCGCCAAGGGCAATGCCCTTAAATACGCCGCATTGGGTAGAGGAAAAGCTCATTGCTTTGCCTCCGATATTTGCGGTGTCGATCGGGCAGCGCTACCGCAAATTCCGTGCGTATAACGCGAACAGTCGCTCCCAGTGACGTTCGGCAGCCGGCTTGTCGTAGCACCAGCGTTCGGGAAAAGCGAAGCCGTGATGGACGTCGGGATGGATCTCCAACTCGCCGACATTACCCGACGCCTCGAGCAGCCCTCGCAGCTTCTCGACCATGTCGAGCGGCGCCAGTTCGTCATGCTCGGCACAGGAGATGTAAATCTCTCCCTTGGCCTGCCCCAAGGTCAGATGCGGGCTCTCCTCGTTCTCGCTGACCAACCAGGTTCCATAAAACGACGCAGCGGCGCCCACCCGATCAGGATACCGTGCGGCAGCGGCCAGGGCGAAGGGGCCGCTCAGGCAATAGCCGTGAACACCCACCAGACCATTAGTTGCTTCATCATGCCCGGCCACGAAATCGAGCAGTTCCCCGACATCTTCCATCACCGGGGGAATGGTCATCTTGGTGCGAACAGCGCGCATTCTCGTGTGTTCAGCGCTCCCATGCTCCAACACGTCGGGGCCATATTTGGTGTCACGCCCGGCGCGGTAATAAAGGTTTGGCAACATCACGAAATAACCGGCGGTGCCAAGCCGGCGCGCCATGTCGTACAGCTCCTCGCGGATCCCCGGCGCGTCCATCAGCACGAACACCGCTGGATAGGGACCACCACGCTCAGGCCGGCAGACAAACGTCTCCATCTGCCCGTCTTTGGTGGCTATATCTATGATCTCTTCGCGCATCGGATTTTTCTCCATCCCACTGTCGCTTAATTGGACCGTAACAAGCATCCTGTGACAAGCTGAGCCAGCAAACCCAGCAGTTACGTTCTGGCGATTACTAAGACGAAATTGGAAGCAATCATGCCCGACTTTCACGTCACTATTGGGGACGTCAGCACCTTTTCGAAGACCGTTGGTGAGAGCGACGTCTATCTATTCGCCGGGATTACCGGTGACTTCTCACCGAACCACACCAACCAAGTCTATATGGAACGCTCCAGCTTTGGCCGACGCCAGGCGCATGGTGCCTTGCTAGTGGGCTTCATCTCCACCGTCTCGACCCTGGCCATCGCCCATTGCCGTGACGATCTGACCGAGACCCCGGTGGCGGTCGGCTTCGACCGGGTGCGGTTTTTAAAACCGGTCTATCTCGGCGACACCATCACCGTGACCTACACCATCGCGGCAATCGACATGACCAAGCGCCGCTCCACCGCCAATGTCGAAATCCACAACCAAGACGGCGTCCTCGTAACCGTTTCTCAGCACCTATTGCAGTGGGTGTCGAACAGCTAAGCCATTGGCCTAGATCGGTGCGATCAGTCGCGGCCGGCGGGGACGATCAAGGCGTCCACCGCCGCCGCCCCCTTAGGCAGGACGATGAACGGATTCACGTCGATCGACTCGATACTCTCGGCATTCGCCGCCGCGAAGACGGATAGCCGCGAGAGCGCATCGGCCAGCGCCGCGATATCCGACGGCGGTGCACCACGAACCCCATCAAGCATCGCCCGACCGCGAATTTGATCGATCATCCGATGCGCTTCATCGACACCGAAGGGGGCGACGCGGAAGCTTACATCCTTCAAGACCTCGACAAAAACCCCGCCGATGCCGAACATCACTACTGGACCGAATACCGGATCGCGCACCACCCCCATCACCGTCTCGACCCCGCCCTTGATCATCTCGGCGACGATCACGCCATCAATCTGGGCATCGGGTTTGGCGGTGCTAGCCCGCTCGATCAAGGTGGCGTGACCATCCCTGATCGATTGCTCATCATCGATGTTCAACAGTACACCGCCGATCTCGGTCTTATGCGGTAGATCCGGCGAGGTTATCTTCATCACCACCGGCCCGACGAAGCTCTTCCAGGCGGTAACACAGGCCTCGGCGCTATCGGCCAGAGCTTCCCGGGCGACGGGAATGCCGGTCGAAGCGATGATCCGCTTGGCCTCATGCTCGCTCACGGCGACGCTCGGCGCCGGCAACGCATCCTTGGGCAACGCCGGCGCGGCGTCGGGTTGGCCACGCTCGAACACTTCGCCGAAATAACGCAGCCCGGCCATGGCGCGCACCGCCAGCGAATGGTCCTCGAAACAGGGATAGCCGAGATCCTCGTATTTCTTGCGACCCTCGGGCGTAGCGATCATGCTCATAATCATCAGTTCCTCGGGATATTCCTCGCGTAGGGCGGTGAAGACCTCCAGACTGAGTTGTCCGGTAAATTGCGAGACCGGCAGGCTGGCCATGTAGAGGATCTGACTGTCATAACCTCCTTCATCAATGACATAGCGCATGCTGTCCTCGAGGAAACGCCGCTCATTTAGGACTTGGCCGGTAAAGTCGACGGGGTTGTTGACCCCGGCAAACGGGATCAGATCGAGGATCTTGCGTTGCGTCGCCATGGGCAGCGGCGTCACCTCGAAACCACGCTTGGTCGAAGCGTCGGCGAGTTGCACACCGACACCGCCGGAGATCGTTTGCAGGCCGATCTTATTCCCCTTGGGATAGCGTCCAAATTGGCAGGCATAGGCAATATCGGCCATCTCTTCGGTGGTCTCGGCCCGATAGGCCCCGTATTGCCGGAACAACCCGTCATAGACCGCATCAGCGCCGGCCAGCGAGGCAGTGTGCGAGGCGGCGGCACGGGCGCCGGCTTCGGTGGTCCCGACCTTCATGAAGATCACCGGCTTCTCGGCCCGGCGCGCCATGTCCAGAGCTCGGCACATTCGCTCAGCGCTGCGCACACCCTCAGCATAGGCGACGATCACCCGGATTGAGTCAACCTGGGCGTAATACTCGATCACCTCGGCGACATCGACATCAACCTCGTTACCCGTGGTCACCCAATGATTGGTGCCGACGCCGCGGTTTTGCGAGATGGTGAACAGATGCCCTCCATAAGCGCCACTCTGGGTGACAATCCCGATCGGCCCGCTCGGCACCTTCAGGCTTGCTAAGGTATTGGCGAAGGTACCGAACCAACCGATATCAAGCGTGAACACCCCGAGACAGTTCGGCCCAACGATCCGCATGCCACTTTGTTGCACGATCCGGGCGATCTCGGCCTGGCCATCAAGGCCGGCGTCGCCGATCTCGGCAAAACCCGAGGTAAAAACCACAGCGCTTTTGACGCCGGCCTCGGCGCATTCCCGAATCACATCGATAGCAACCGAGGCGGGAACCGAGATGACGGCACTGTCGACGGTTTCAGGCACGTCCTTGATGCTGGCATAGGCCTTAAGGCCTTGAACGGTGTCACGCGACGGATTCACCGGGTACAGCCGGCCTTGATACTTGCCTGCTAGCATTGAATAGACGGGCCGGCCGCCGATACGTGCCGGCTCGTCGGAGGCGCCGATCACCGCAACGGATTGCGGCCGCATCAGCGGGTCAAGTGAATGTGCCATGGGCGGGTTTCCTGGATAGAGAGTAATCGCGAGGATACAAATCACGTTAGACGGCTCCGTGGGGTAGCGAAACACCGAAGCCACCTCGACCGATTATCCATCACGTGGCGGGCTATAAGCCTTCCCGCGGGCGCCCCCCGCAAAACATGGTGGGCTAATCTCGAATAGCGCGAACTCGCGGCCTCGCACATAGTCAAAAAAAATAGATTATCGAAGCTTGTCAGACGTTTTATGGTCAATGGGCAAGGCTGGTTTGTGCCGTCAATCACTTTGTGACTGTGCGGTGACTGTCACTAGCCAATATTTCGTTAAAACCAACAGGTAAAGTATCAATGCCGGTCAAATATCGACCAACTTGGGCACTTCGGTTCGATATAAAAAGTCGAGGCGAGTCGTGCGTTGGGCAATCAGCCGGACAAGAACCGCGTCCCCATCCTTAGGCGGAAAGATTAGGCGGTTCTCCATCAATAGCCCATCCAATTTGGTCGTGAGGAAACTGATCAACGCGTCATGCGCCGCCTCGCTCGATGGCCTTGCCGCCGACAATCCAACGCATCGCGGGATCGTGGCCCAGGCGGTCGGCGTCGTTCACGTCCTCGTAGCCGGCGAGACGACCATAGACTGATTGGCGCAGCAGACCGACCAGACCATGCCAGCCGTTCTTACCTGTCCGACTGTCGGCAAGCATTGATCCGGCGAGCGCAGTCAGGCCAAGGGCATCATCAAGTTCACGATAGGCAAGAAACCCGGCGTCGGATGTGATCCGCGAGCCATGGAACTCAAGCTTCAGGCGACGGTCGGAATGGAGGCGCAAAGGCGGTAAATTGGCTTCACCCTCTGGGTTCCGCATCTTACCCGCCCTCCAACCAACCCAACATACTGATATGTATACCACAATCGCGCAGTGCTGGCGCTAAATGAACGGTTCACCAGGGAAATCCAGGATTAATCTATGTCACGACACTCTTAATTCTTTGTTTAACCTACGTCACGGATCAACGAGAACGCCGCCTGATCGCAAAGCCAAAATTTCATCAGCCGCGAACCCCCAAGCAGCCAGGACCGCGTCGTTATGCTCACCAGGCTGGGCGGGTGGTGACTGAATTTGTGCTGGCGTGCGGCTGAACCTTGGGGCCGGCGCCGGCTGCACATGACCGTCCGGCGCGACATAAACCCCGCGCGCCTTGGTGTGTGGGTGCTCCATCACCTCGTCCAAATTCATCACCGGCGCAAAACAGACATCGATCGTCCCCAAAATTTTGGTCCATTGGTCTCGGGTCTTGGTGGCGAACACCGCCGCTAACAAGCGCTTTTGTTCCGGCCAGGCATCGTGATCCCATTGCCGGTCCCAAATCGGATCGGTCAGTCCCAAGGTCTCCCGCAGCAGACCGTAGAATTGTGGCTCCAGAGAACCAATGCCGACCCATTCGCCGTCGGCGCATCGATAAGTGCCATAGAAAGCGGCCCCGCCATCAAGCCAATTCTCTCCTCTGGGATGGGTCCAGGTACCCGAGTTCTTGGCCATGAAGATACCGGCCATCAGCAACGCCGAGCCTTCTAGCATCGAGGCATCGATCACTTGGCCTTTGCCGGAGCCTTTCGCCTCCAGAAGCCCGCAAACCATGCCGAACGCCAGCATCATGCCACCGCCGCCAAAATCACCAACCAGGTTCAGCGGCGGAACCGGTCCGCGCTCCTGATCGCCAATCGAGGCCAGCGCCCCGGACAGCGCGATATAGTTGATGTCGTGCCCAGCAACCAAGGCCAGCGGGCCGTCCTGCCCCCAACCGGTCATCCGCCCAAAGATCAGTTTCTCATTGCGCTCAATACAAAGATCCGGGCCAAGGCCGAGCCGTTCCATCACCCCGGGCCGGAACCCCTCGACCAAACCATCGGCCTGATCAATCAGCCGCAACGCGGTCGCCACGCCTTCGGGAGTTTTGATATCGATCGCGATTGATTTACGACCTCGGTTGAGCACCGCGGCACGGTTGGTTCCGCCAACCCGATTACCACCGGGTCGGTCGATGCGAATGATCTCGGCCCCCATGTCCGACAACAACATGCAGCAATGCGGCGCCGGGCCAATGCCGACCATTTCAACTATTCTAATACCTTTCAGCGGGCCCATATCTGCTCTCTCCTCAGGATTATCGATCTTGCGTCACCTGCAACGTGGATCATCAAGGATTCTCGCGATATGTAAACGCATGATCAACGCGCCGATCTCTACTCGCATCAGGACCATGCCAATGGATGACCAGAAAATTAACTATCGGCATCCTGGGATCTTCGCTGCGCGAACGCCCGACCGCTCTGCGGTAATCATGGGGATGTCTAGCGCCCGATTAAGTTTCGCCGAGTTCGAAGCCATATCCAACCGTTTCGCGCATCTACTTCGCCGGCTTGGTGTGGCCCATGGTGACCGGGTCGCAGTTTTTCTGGAGAACCATTTGCTCTATATGCCTTTGGCATGGGGGGTTTTTCGATCTGGGCTGAGGTTCGTCGCCGTCGCGGTCCACCTGGCCGCCGAAGAAATCGATTACATCCTGGAGGATTCCGGCGCCCGCGTCCTCGTGACATCGACGGCCATGGCGACGCGTGCCACGCTCTTGCGGATGACCAATATTCCCAACGCCAACCGATTGATGCTGGATGGCGTGGAAGCCCGGTTTACCGCCCTCGAGCCGGCTCTTGAAGTGCTGCCTGGCACGCCGATAGCGGATGAGGCCGAGGGCGTGGAAATGCTCTACTCCTCAGGCACGACAGGACGGCCGAAGGGAATCTTGAAGGCGATGCCGAGTAATCCGTTCGGCGTACCGGCGGCCGGGTATTGGCTGACCACAAAGATCTACGATATAGACGAACGAACCATCTACCTCTCGCCGGCGCCACTTTACCATGCCGCGCCGCTGATGTTTTGCCTGCGTTGCCTGCGTTTCGGTGCCACCATCGTGATCATGGAGAAGTTCGATGCCGAGCAGGCATTGCGCCTGATCGAGCGGCACAAGGTCACCCATAGCCAATGGGTGCCAACCATGTTCGTGCGGATGCTACGGCTTACCGATGAGACCCGCCGGGCCATTGATCTGTCCAGTCTGCGCTATGCCATCCATGCCGCCGCCCCCTGCCCGATTGACGTCAAACGCCGGATCATCGACTGGTTCGGCCCGATCGTCTGGGAATATTACGGCGGCTCGGAGGGTAATGGTCTAACGGTCCTGGATAGCCAGGAATGGTTGGCCCATCCCGGTTCGGTCGGTCGCGCCAAAATCGGTCGGGTCCGGATCTGCGGCGCCGATGGCGAGGAACTGCCAGTCGGCCAGGAGGGCACGGTGTATTTTTCCGACAACCCGGCGTTCGCGTATCACAACGACCCGGAAAAGACCACTGACGCCCACAATCAGCACGGTTGGAGCACCCTCGGCGATATCGGTTACGTGGACGACGAGGACTATCTCTATCTGACCGACCGCAAAGCCAACATGATCATCTCCGGTGGGGTGAACATCTATCCCCAGGAAGCCGAAAACCTACTGCTCTCGCACCCCCAGGTGATCGACGCTGCCGTAATCGGCGTACCCAATGCCGAGTTCGGGGAAGAGGTGAAAGCCATCGTCCATCCCGTCGACATGGCCGCCGCCGGCCCCGAACTGGAGACCGCGTTAATCGCCTTTTGCCGCGAGAGCCTCAGTCACGTGAAGTGCCCCCGCTCGGTCGATTTCAACGACGATTTACCCCGACGAGAAAACGGCAAACTATACAAACGCTTGCTCAAGGATCGGTACTGGGCCGGTCACGACAAGCAAATCGGCGGCGGTAACGCCGGGAGCGGGGACGGGCGCGCACGCACGGCTCCGTCCCAGCTCTGCTTGGTCCCACGCCCCGACCAAGTTTTTTAGTCGAGTTCCAGCCCGTCCATACCAGAATTCAACCGGACTTGGCCGATCATCTCGCGGATCAGCGGGCCGATCGCCTCGGCATCGTCGATTTGCTCGATCTCGGCGCCGCGGCGCCAACCCTCACAGACCGCAACTCGGCCGTTGCCGGCCTGGATCACCCGGCCAGTAATGTCATTGGCCTCCAGGCTAGAAAGATAGACGATGGTCGGCGAGACCCAGCTTGGCGCACGGCGCTTGATGTCTTCTTCGGTATACTCCCGAAGGTCCTCGGTCATCCGCGTATACGCGGTCGGAGAAACAGCGTTCACCGTTACGCCAATGCGGCCAAGCTCGCGGGCGGCGATGATCGTGAAGGCGGCGATCCCAGCTTTCGCAGCGCCGTAATTCGTCTGGCCTACATTGCCGTACAGACCGGAGGTCGAACTGGTATTGATGATCCGGCCGTTGACCTTCTCGCCGGTATCCTTGGAGACTTGACGCCAATACGCCGCAGCATGACGCGATGGCGCAAAAGTACCCTTCAGATGCACTTGGATTACCGAATCCCACTCTTCCTCTGTCATATTGACCAACATCCGGTCGCGTAAGATGCCGGCGTTATTCACAACCACGTCAAGCTTGCCGAAGGTGCTGATCGCTTGATCAATCATGTTCTTGGAGCCATCCCAGCTGCTGACGTCGTCGCCGTTAACCTCGGCCTCACCGCCCATCGCCTTGATCTGGTCGACAACCGACTGAGCCGGCGAAGTGTCGGCGCCCTTGCCGTCAACGCCAGCGCCGAGATCATTGACGATCACCTTGGCCCCATGACGGGCCAGGCCCAGGGCATGCTCGCGCCCAACACCGCGCGCCGCACCCGTCACAACGGCAACTCGTCCTTCACACAATCGAGCCATCGACAGTCTCCCTACATTCGGTTCGTTTGGTTCGTTTGGTTCGTTGCGGTGATCTTGCACGGATCACGGTGATTTCAAACCGCCGCGACGTGGATTACCCTGTTGGTGATGATGATTCCATATCAAGGGGACCGGACCATGGCCGAAGGACCGACGCTCAGCGTCGAAGACCAACTCGCGATCCAGAGCCTGTACGCACTCTACAACCTGGCCAGTGACGCCGCCGATGTGGATACCTATGTCGATTGCTTCACCGAGGACGGCGCGATGCTGTCGCCGGAAGTAGGCATCGACGTGCACGGCCGCGCCGCGCTTGCCAACCATAAGGAGCGAGACAAGGCCAATCGAGGTGGTCGGTATCGCCGCCATTGGAACTGCAATCTGCATCTGCAGTTACGGGATGATGGAAGCGTACGGGGACGGTGTTATTTAATCGCCTATAACGGTGCACCAGGTGATCTGCCGGCGATCGCCGATTGCGGCGTCTATGAGGACAGGCTTGTCAAGATCAGCGGGGCTTGGAAATTTGCCCGAAGACTGCTGACCATGGACGGCTCGACCTGGAACAAGCACTCTTGAAGAGGTTGTTCGAGGTCCCGGTGAAAATCTAGCCCGCGCTCTTCGGGGTTTCCAAAAAATTAAGATTCATGCTGAAGGATCGGCGCTCGCCCTTTGTATAAAACGGGTAAACACAGTGGAATAATTGCGACGGAAAGATATAAAAATCGCCGACTTGCGGCTTCACCAAAAAGTTCGTCGAGCTATACGGCGCCGGCGTCCCGGACGAAAAATGGATATGCCCATGCGAGGGGTGATGGTCTTTATCATCCTCCTCCTATTCTGCTTCGATGCCCTTAGGCAATGCGAGATAGCCAACACAGGACAGTTTACAATTCGGGTGGATATGGAGCGGATTGTATTCCCCTTCGAACTGCCGAACGAACCAGCCTGAAATATACTCCAAAGTGTAATCGTTGGTTTCCAGATCTACTTTCAACGCGCCAAAAGAATTTTGGCTTTTCGAAAAGGAATGAAATTTAAAAACAAAATTGGAAACGGCGGATAGCGCGAGCGCCCGCGCTTCCCCGTCAAATTTCAACTCCTCCTTCACCTTACCCACAAGATTGCCGGAATAGTCTTCAAGCTTGTCATTCAAACATCCGTTTAGGGCGTCAATCGTTTGCGCCGGTAGCCGAAAATAACCCATGGTCGGCCCAAACGGGGCGAGAAACTCCATAGGTTCGGTGGGCGTGTAAATTTTACTCATCAGGCTACCGTCCTGGCGCTTTTTAAAACGTCCTCAAAGATTAACGCGCATTGCCGCTACACTATAATAAAGCGAATTTGTTTACGACGATCTTTTGGTCTGCCAACCTTATCCAGCTCTTGCGGGTGGCAATCCAGTTGCCTCAACCCGAAGCAAATTTTATGACCGCCCAACCGAGGTCTTTGGAGAAAAAAATGAGCGACGACATTCTGGATTGGTCGGCTGACCGTATTGCCGAGGCGGTCAGCGATGGGAGCGTAAGCGCGGTCGAAGTCACCACCTCGTTTCTTGCCCGGATCGAGGCGGTCAATCCGGTAATCAATGCGGTGTGCACGTTGAATAAACAAGCCTTAGACGTGGCGAGCGAAATTGATCGCCGCCGGGCCGCCGGAGAGCCCGTACGCCCGCTCGAAGGGGTGCCGTTTCTAGTCAAGGACATCCTGCAGACCAAGGGCATCCGCACCACCTTCGGCTCCCTGCTACTGGAACATGACGTGCCCGAGGAGGACACCGTCACCGTCGAGCGGTTGAAGGCTGCTGGCGGTGTCTTGCTCGGCAAGACCAACACGCCGGAATTCGCCCATGACATCAACACCACCAACAAAATCTTTGGCACCACCCGCAATCCCTGGGATGTGAACGTGACCGCCGGCGGATCAAGTGGCGGCTCCGGCGCGGCGGTGGCGGCGGGGATGGCGCCGCTGGCGCTGGGCACTGATCTTGGAGGCTCGATCCGAATCCCCTGCTCGTTCAACAATCTGACTGGTCTTCGGCCAAGTCCCGGACGGGTGCCGTTCTATCCAACCGACTATGGTTGGGACACTTTAGTCGAGCATGTCCAGGGCCCAATGGTCCGCTCGGTCGGTGATCTCGGCCTGGCCATGTCGGTCCTGGCCGGGCCGGACGACCGGGACCCAAGCTCACTACCCGATGACCGGATGGACTTCATCGCCAGCGCCAGTGGCAAAGCAGCAATGGCCGGCCGCCGCATCGCCTATGGCGGCACTCTCGGCGGGGTGATTCCGCTAGACCCGGAGGTCGATGGGTTGATCCGGGCGGCGCTCGCACGCTTCGAAGGATTGGGCTGCATCGTCGAGGACGCCTGCTTCGATACCTCTGATATCCGCGACATCATCACCGGAACCAGAGGTTTTGGCATGGTCGCGCGCTATGCTGACCGGTTCGACGCCCATAGCGATTTGATGACCCAGCAGCTGATCAACCAGGTAACCCCGGCGCTGGATCTTTCAGTCCGCGAGGTGGTGAAATCCGAACGTCTGCGCACCGCCTATTGGCACCGGGTACGCCGCTTCATGGAGAAATATGAGTTTATCGTCGCGCCGGTCGTTGGCGCGCCGCCGTTTCGCTTGGACGAGGCCCTGCCGACCCATGTCGGCGGCAAACCGGTGGAACAGTTCCAGGATGTCTTCCTGTCGACTTACGTGTTCAGTGTCACCGGCCTACCAATGGGCGCGATACCCTGTGGCTTGACCAAGAATGGTCGCCCCGTCGGAATGCAGATCATCGGCCGCCGGCTGCGCGACGATAGCGTGTTGGAAGCCGCCTCCGCCTATCAAGGCGTGGCGCCGGAACTATTCCTCCGGCCGATAATCGATCTCGCAGCACTGAAACCGGTGAGCGAGGCGATGCGAACCCCGGGCGTGACGATGAAGCGGGGATAGCCGCCCCGGTCCCCCCTAGTTCAACGGCGATGACGGTATTTCGTGTTAACGCGGAGCGCCTACTCCGCCGCCGCTTTCAGACCGGCGAAGTGCTGCTCCATTTCTTGGCGTGCCATAACTGTCTCGTCAGTAAGGTCAACCTCAACATCGCCCCAGCTGACCATCTGGCCGGCGGCGATCGAACGCTTAAGCGTCACCCCATGGGCCAGACCGATGGGCAGCCGGCTCTCGCGCAGCGACCTTTCCGCAGGAATCAGCTTGCCCCAGACCGTGGCGCCACCCTCACCATCCAATACCTCGCCGGCGACAAGATTACGTTTGGCGGTCGCCGCCACATCCCCCCGAAAATCCTTGGTGGTCCCAGTCGGTCGGCCGAGCAGACCCGCTGAAAGGACCGAGACATTTAACTCCAACCCTATCAAATGGAACGGTTTGAACATTGCTGAATAGCGTCCGCTGGCGTCTGTGTTCATCCCATACTGCCGAAAACAGCCGGCGGCATAGTCGTTTGGCGCCTCAAGAACAACATAAACTCCCCACCGCAAGTCTTTGAAAACCGGTCGACCGTCCCGTTCAAGAGAGGAGACGACTTCGACCTGTCCTTTGCATTCCAACTGCCCCCCTTCGCTGGCCGGGCGCAGCACATGGGCAAGGTCATCCATGCCGCAGGGTGGAAAGGCGAGGCCGTCGTTAGGTGGTGAGAGATCGCAGGCATTGGCGATTGCAGCCATCTCCAATCCCGATTTGGTGCCGTCTAGGAAGGAGTTGAACATCTTGCTGTTCATCCCCGCCGCCGCCGCTTCCTCGGCCGTTAGGCCGTAATGATCCCAGACCGTATCCGGGGTCGAGGCGTGATAGGCCGGCAGGTATTTGGTGCCCTTGCCAGCAGCGATCACCTCAAAGCCACATGAGCGCGCCCACTCCACCTGCTCGGTGGTCAGCGCCGGTTGATCACCATAGGCCATAGAATAGACGGTCCCCGCCGAGCGCGCTTCATGAGCCAGCAACGGCCCGGCCAGCACGTCGGCCTCGACATTGACCATGACTATATGCTTGCCGGCGGCGAAAGAGGCGCGGGCATGCCGGATCCCGGCAGGAGGATGACCAGTCGCCTCGATTACCACGTCGACATCGTCGCGGGCGATGGCGCGGACGGCGTCATCGATGAAGTCAGTGCCGGCGATCCGCTCCTCAGTCCAACCAACGTTGCGGCAGGCGGCACGCGCCGCATCGGGCCGGAGATCGGCAATCACCGAGACCTGCAATCCCGGCGTAGTCGGCACCTGGCTGAGAAACATCGAGCCGAATTTACCCGCCCCAATCAGACAGACACGCACCGGTGCGCCAGCCGCTGCCCGTGCAGCCAACTCGGTTTGAAGATACATTGATCGCTCCTGGTTTTATTCGGCGGCGATAGCGCCGCGTTCACCCGCCAGCTGGGCTAGGCAATCGTCGTCCAGCGCCTCGATCGGCGTGAAATCACGATGCGCGATCCATTCGGCCCGCTGGAACTTGGTGATGTGGTTATCCACCTGGCACAACGAGAGATAGACGATGGTCCGGGGCAACGGGCTGATATTCGGTGGGCTGGCATGCACCAGCAGCGATGAGAACACCAACATACTGCCGGCCGGCCCGGTCGGGGCGACGCAGCCGCCCTCGTCACATAGCTTGGTGACGGTCTCACGATCCAGGGTCCAGAGCGGATAGCTGGTGGTCTCCAGATCGTGCCCAGCATCGATCACGCCGCGTTTGTGACTTTTCGGCAAAAACAATAGCGGCCCATTGGCGGCCGTCACATCGTCAAGGAACACCGCGATATTCATAGCCTTAGGCTCCGGCATCCCGTCATCCCGGTGCCAGACACCAAAATCCTGGTGCCATTGCCAAACCTCGCCATCGAAAGCTGCTTTGGCGTTGATTTTGTACTGATGCATGTAGAGCCGCTCGCCGATCAGTTGCTCCACCGGTTTGATCAACCGGGGATGCGCGCCAAGCCGGCGATGCGCCTCGTCATAGGTATGAGCGGCGAAGGCGGTGCGCGGGACACCCGAGGATTCCCGCCAGACTTCCTGACGTTCAGTGGCGTAAATTTCCGCCGCCGCGTCGTTCAGAACCTTGACCTCTTGCGGTGTGAAATAGGACGGCATGAACAAGAAACCCTGCTCATCAAACTGCTTCAGCTGCTGATCGGTCAATTGCATGACGTACTCCTTGCCCGGGGTCGGCTATCGTGACTGCAAATGGCCAAGAAAACGCGGAAAGACTGACAAGTCAATCCCGCAAAGACGTCCGGTGAAACGCGAGAGAACGTCGCGTCAAAACCGCGCGGCGCACGGTAGATACGAGCCGTTGTCAGACCTCGACCCGTTCCCCCGTCAGCACGAAGCCTTCATAGCCCTTTGCCACCACCTCCTGGCATTTTTTAGTATAGGCCTGAACGCCGCCGACATAGGGCATGAAGATCTGCGGCTTGCCAGGAATATTCACCCCCATGTACCAGGAATTTGCCAATGGGTAGAGTGTCTTATCGGCAACCTCCTTGACGTGGCGAACCCACTCTTCTTGTGACTGCTCAGTCGCGTCGATCCGCCGAGCACCGGCGGCCTTCATATGAGCTAGGCAATCGGCGATCCAGTTAGCATGCCACTCGATCGACAGGATCATCTGGCTTTTCACCCCCGGGCTCTGCGGTCCAGTAATCATGAACATATTCGGCAAACCGGCGACCATCACCCCAAGATAGGTCCGAGGTCCGCCTTCCCACTGGACTTCCAAGGTAGTCCCACCCTCAACCCGGATGTCGATCTCGCGCATGGCTCCGGTCATGGCATCGAAGCCGGTGGCGAAGACGATCGCGTCGAACTCAAACTCAGCATCCGTTGTGCGCATTCCGATTGGCGTGATCTCCTGGATTGGCGCCTTGCGGGCATCAACCAAATCGACGTTGTCTTGGTTGTAGATCTCGTAATATTGGGAATCGAGGATCAGCCGTTTGGTACCGATCGGATGATTGTTCGGGCACAACAATTCAGCCGTCTTCGGGTCTGCCACCGTGGCGCGGATCTTCTCGCGAACAAATTCCGAGGCGGTGTCGTTGGATGCTTTGTTGGTCAGCAAATCATTATAGGCGAAAAGATAGCTGATGCTGCCGCCTTCCCCCCATTTCGCCTCATAGGTCTCCTGGCGCTCCTCTGGCGTTACCTCCAACGCGGACTTCGCCGGCGGCGGATAGCCCGCGATGCCGAACGGTGTGTCGTAGGCAGCTTTGCGGCGCTCCGGGTATTCGGCCTTATGCTGGCGTTCTTTGTTCGGATCGAGAGGGGCGTTGCGGGCCGGTAGACTGAAATTCGCAGTGCGCTGGAACACTGTCAGATGCTTCGCCTGGCCGGCGATATGCGGCATCATCTGCACACCCGAGGACCCGGTGCCGATGACACCAACCCGCAGGCCGGTGAAATCCACACCCTCTTTTGGCCACAACCCGGTGTGATACCACTTGCCCTTGAAGTCATCGAGGCCGGGGAAGTCCGGCTTGCGTGGGGTCGAGAGGTTACCCGTCGCCATGATGCAGGCAGGTGCCGTCACCTCCTCACCAGCCTCGGTGGTGATCGTCCAGAGCGTCGCCGCCTCGCTGAACACCGCTGACTTGATCCGGGTGTTCAGTTGCACGTCACGCAGTAGGTCGAACCGCTCAGCCACATGGTTGATATATTTGAGGATTTCCGGTTGGGTGCCATAACGCTCCGGCCAGACCCATTCCTGCTGTAGATCGTCATCGAAAGCATAAGAATATTCCATGCTCTCGACATCGCAGCGGCAGCCTGGATAGCGGTTCCAGAACCAGGTCCCGCCGACCCCGTCACCAGCCTCGTAGGCACGCACCTTGAGGCCCTGCTTGCGCAGCCGGTAGATCGAATAAAGACCTGCCAGGCCACCGCCGACGATGATGACGTCGAGATCGGGTTTAACGTTCGATGCGGATCGGCCGGTCTCGGTCGCTGCGTCGGGCATGGCGTGCTCCAGTCAGGCTTTGGCGTATCACTTACCAACGATACTCAGATATTACGCCCGTCGACGCCATCGACAGCTCCGATTAGAGCGTAAAAATCACCAGCGTGTAGCGAACAGGCTCAATGTCCCTTGTGACTCTCCTGGAAAGCCTGCTTCTGTTCCGCCGTCGGCTCGACCTGGAACTGGCTCTTCCACTGTGAATACGGCATGCCGTAGACAATCTCGCGCGCCGTTTCGTAGTCGAGTTCCTGGCCTTTTTCCTCGGCGGCGGCCCGGTACCATTTCGACAAACAATTCCGGCAAAACCCGGCCAGGTTCATAAGGTCGATATTCTGCACGTCCTTGCGTTCGTTCAAATGCGCGACCAAGCGCCGAAAGGCGGCAGCTTCCAGTTCCAGTCGAGTTTGGTCGTCGAATTTTTCTGATGGATTGCTCATGTGTCGGCTCCCGTGGGGTGCGTTCGATCAGCCTCTATTTTGGGTCTCGGAGGGCAAAAGTAAACCATCAAGGGCCTCGCGCGCTTCACACAACCGGTCGTCCTTCCCAAGGGCGTGCCGCTAGCACCCGCTCCAACGCGTTACCGAAACGCCCGGCCCATTCCTCAGCGCCGGCCTGAAACTCGATCCGGTCCTGGCGAAACTCTACCCCGATCGAAATCAGCTTCATGGGGGCGACATGGTAATCAACGGTATAGCCGGCCGGGTCGCTGCCAGAATAGGGTTGGTTATCACCAACAGCGATCGCCGGGTCGGTTGCCAGCGCCTCGATCAGCGGCTGCGCCAACCGCTGATCATCCTTCCAGAGAATACCAATATCCCACGGCCGGAACGCCCCGGCGATGATCGGCGTAAAGCTGTGCAGGGCGATGATCAGCGGCCCGGCGTCTCCATCCCTGGCGCGCATCGCCTGGATACGCGCCCCGATGGCGGCGTGATAAGGGTGGAAGATCGCCTGCTCGCGGGCCTTGCGGTGGGCAGCGGAAACCGCCGCGTTCGCCGGTACAAGCGTTCCATCGGAGACTGGCGGGATTGACCCGATGGCGCCGGGATGGCGGTTGCAGTCGATCACCAGGCGCGAATAGTTGGAGATCACCAGCGGCGCATCGAACCGATTCGCCAGGATCTTAGCGACCGCGTCGATCCCGATGTCATAGGCCGCGTGCCGCCGCATCTCATGGGCCGCAACCCCAAGCCCATCGAGCAGCGCCGGCACCGCAACCCCATTGTGATCAGAGGTGAACAGCACCGAGGCCGCGCCGTCTGGATTGCTTTCGGTAAAAGGCGGCGGATCATCAGGGCCGAGTAAAGGCATGCGCTAGCCTCCGGGGCGGTCGCGAGAGTGATTTAGGCTGGTCAAACCGGGGAATGCCCCTGCGCCTTAAGCCGGCACCTTCGCCCCGAGGCCAAGCTGCGCCCGGCGGCGAAGCCAGGGACTGGGGCGATAGCGGTCGTCGCCGGTAATCTCCTGCATCGTTGCCATGATCCGATAGGCCAGCGGCGGGCCCAGATCATCGATGATCTCCAGCGGCCCCAACGGGTAATTCAGCCCGAGCCGCATGGCGAGATCAATATCGTCCGGCGTGGCGAGTTGGATCTGCGCCATTTCGCAGCCCAGATTGCCGATCATCGCCCGCATCCGCTGAGCGATAAAGCCGGGCGAGTCCTTAATCGCCACCACGGCGCGGCCATTCGCGGAGATACGGCCGGCGACCGCATCACGCGCCGCTGGATCGGCGCCGGGCGGTGTCATGATCGTTGCCCGCTTGGAAAGGTCGCCGGTTGGATCGATCGCCACCAGGCGGCGATAGTCGACACCGGTACGCGCCGCGAAAGTCGAGCAATCCTCGCCATAAAGCGCCGCGACGATCGGGCTGGCGCCGTCATCAGTTTCAGCCATTGCCGCTCCAGCGAGAAGGTCGGAGAAGATCTCCGTGGCCTCGGCAACGAACACTCTTTCGGCGGGCGCCGCGTCGGTTAGGAAGTCCGGGCTTGGCGGATCAATGACCTTACCAGCCTGGTCATAACGGTAATTGCCTTGCCCGGTCTTGCGGCCAAAGCGCCCGGCGTCATACAGCGACTTGTGGAACGGCACCGTGCGAATTCTGGGATCATAGGAGTTCTGCTGATGCATGATCAGCGAGGCCGGATAGTTCACGTCAACACCGGTCAGGTCCATCAACTCGAACGGCCCCATTCGGAAATGAGCGCAATCCCGCATCACCGCATCAACCTGGGTCTGCACCGCCACGCCCTCGTGAAGGATGTGCAGCGCCTCGGTGGTGAAAGCCCGGCCGCCGGTATTCACCAGAAAGCCGGGATGGTCGCGAACCACGACTGGGGTGCGCCCCATACGCTCGCCGAGCTTGGTCAGCCCGTCGATCACCCATTCCTCGGTGGAGGGGCCGCGGATGACCTCGACCAGCCGCATCAGCGGCACCGGGTTGAAGAAGTGCAGGCCGGCGAACCGGGTCTGGTGGGCGCATTGCCGGCCAAGCGAACTGATCGGCAAGGACGAGGTGTTTGACGCGATGATGCACTCAGTCGAGACGTGCTTTTCAAGCTCACCATAAACCGCGTGCTTGACCTCGAGGTCCTCGAACACCGCCTCGATCACCGCATGGCACGGCGCGAAGGCGTCGAAACCCTCGGCGACCGTTAGCTTTGATTTCATCGCCGCGACGGCGTCCACCTCCAGACGGCCGCGTTCGGCCGACCGGTCCAGGCGCTCGTACACCTTGGCCGCCCCGGCGGCGGCGGCGCCAGGTTGGACGTCAATTAAGACCACCGCCATGCCGCCTTGCAACGACACTTGAACGATACCCTGGCCCATCGCCCCAGCACCGACCACGCCAACGATCAGATCATCCCGCCCCGCGTCAAAGACCATGCGTCAGACCCGCTCGATGATCGTTGCCATGCCCTGGCCGACGCCAATGCACAAGGTGCAGAGCGCGTACCGCCCGCCGGTATCTTCAAGCTCCTGGGTCGCGGTCATGATCAATCGTGCCCCCGACGCGCCCAGGGGATGGCCAAAGGCAATGGCGCCACCATTCGGATTCACCCGTGGATCGTCATCGTCCAAACCAAGCTCACGCATGGTGGCTAGCGCCTGACTGGCGAATGCCTCGTTCAGCTCAATCACGTCCATGTCGGCGATCGTCAGGCCAGCCCTCTCCAGTACCTTTTGTGAGGCCGGTGCCGGACCAATTCCCATGACCTTTGGCTCTACGCCGGCGGTAGCGCAGGCGACGATGCGGGCGCGGATTTTCAAACCGTGTTTTTTCGCCGCTTCCTCACTGGCGATAATCATCGCGGCCGAGCCGTCATTTACGCCACTGGCATTACCAGCGGTCACGCTCCCGCCTTCCTTGCGGAACGGGGTCGGCAGTTTGGCAAGCGCTTCAATCGTTGTCTCGGGCCTTGGGTGTTCGTCGGTGTCGACCACGGTGACAGCACCCTTGCGGCCCTTGATCTCGACCGCCACAATTTCCTTGGCCATGCGACCGCTAACAATCGCCTTGCCGGCTTTTTGCTGGCTACGCAGTGCGAAGGCGTCCTGGTCTTCGCGACGGACTTGGTATTTTTCCGCAACGTTTTCCCCGGTCTCCGGCATCGAATCAGAACCGTACTGGGCTTCCATCTTCGGATTGACAAAACGCCAACCGATCGTCGTGTCATAGACCTCCGCGGTCCGGGCGAAAGCGGTTTCGGCCTTGGCCATCACGAAAGGCGCGCGGCTCATACTCTCGCTGCCGCCAGCGATGTAGAGCGAGCCCTCGTTGGAACGGATCGCCCGTGCAGCTGCGTTCACCGCTTCCATGCCCGAGGCGCAAAGCCGGTTCACCGTGGCGCCCGGCACCTCAGGCGGAATCCCCGCCAGCAACAGTGCCATCCGCGCGACATTGCGGTTATCTTCACCGGCCTGATTGACGCAACCGTAATAGACGTCGTCAACCTGGCTCCAATCCATGTTCGGCGTCCGCTTCATAAGCTCGGTCAAGGGCAACGCCGCGAGATCGTCGGCGCGAACCTTGGACAACGAACCACCATAGCGGCCGATCGGCGTGCGAACCGCGTCACACACAAAGGCTTCGGTCATGTCACTCTCCCTCGGATATCAGCGCGGAGCCGTCAGCGGCCCGTAAATTCATTATTGAATCCAACTTTGCACAGCCCGCCGGGGCGGTCAAACACCACCCCGCGGGTTGCATACAGCATCAGATCGGTGAAGCTTCCGGCCCTCAGATCCGAATTACCAGCTTACCGAAATGCCCGGCCGCCCGCACCGCGTGATAGGCGGCGTGGGCATCACCGAAATCATGGACCTTATCGATCACCGGACGCATGGCGTGGTGCTCGATAGCGCGGTTCATCTCCTCAAACATCCGCCGGCTACCGACATAGATACCCTGCAGGCGGATCGATTTGCGCATCACCAGGGTCGGATTGATCTGGCCGCCGGTCAGCACCCCGATCAAACCAACCGAGCCGCCGACTTTGGTCGCGGCGATCGACTTCTCCAAAGTACCGGCGCCGCCAACCTCGACCGTGTGATCGACGCCAAGGCCACCGGTCAGGTCCAAAACCGCCTTATCCCAATCCGGATTAATCCTGTAATTCACCGTCTTCCAGGCGCCCAGCGTCTTGGCCCGAGCCAGTTTTTCCTCGCTAGAAGAGGTGATGACCGTCCGCGCGCCCAACACTTGGCAGAGTTGCAGCGCAACGACGGAGACACCGCCGGTACCAAGCAACAGGACAGTGTCTCCGGCCTTCACACCGCCGACCTCGACCAGCGAATGCCAGGCCGTAAGCGCGGCGCAGGGCAACGTGGACGCCTCCTCGAAGTTCAGCCCCTCGGGCATCGCCACCAAGCCATCCTCATGCAGGACCCGCCTTTCGGCCAACATCCCCTCTGCCGAACCGCCAAGCGCGTTGGCCATGTCGCGAGCGGTAATCGATCCGTCAATCCATCCCTGGAAGAATGTCCCGACGACCTTGTCCCCAACTTTGAAACGGCTCACGCCTTCGCCAATCTCCAGCACCTCGCCGGCGCCATCGGAGTTCGGGATGCGGGGATAGTGGATGCCACGCGGTCCCGGATCCTCAACCATCATCAAGTCACGATAGTTGATCGACGAGGCGCGCATCCCAACCAGCACCTCGCCGGGGCCCGGTTTCGGGTCCGACCGCTCGTTCAGGGCCAGCGTGTCGATGCCCCCCTCGCCCACAATTTCATATGCCTTCATCAGATTCCTCCTCCAACGTGCGGATACCAAATCGCCGATAGAACATTCAGGCCAACCTGCCGCAGTCGACCACGATGGCCTGTCCGGTGCCCCTGCTTACAGGTAGGAACTGCATGGAGCTCGCGATATCCTCGGTCTCAACCATCCGCGGCAACAGCGAGTTGGCCATCGACTTTTCCTTACACTCGGCAGACCAAGGGTCGGTCCAAGCGGTTCGGGACAGGCCGGGCGCACCACATTGATCCGGATGTCTGGGGGCCTAAAACATTAGGTTCCCAGCCCAAGATGTCGACCCTAAAGTCGCCGCCATGGCCACAGCCCGGGCGACCCGCTGGTTACCATAACCGCTCTTGCGTGCCAACTTGCATGACCACGTCGGATCATGCAAAGTCGGGCCAAGTTCCGCAGGCTGGATACAACCAGTCGAAGCTTCGTAATTGGGAGGGTTACATGCAATCAATGAAATCAGTTCTGGTCGCCGGCATCGCCGGCGCCGCTTTCGTACTGGCTGGCGCCGCACAGGCGGAGGTTCCTAAGAAGACCTCCTGGACAGCCTATGGCACGACATCATCAGGTTATGCACAAACCGTCGCCATCGGCAACATGATGAATAAACATTACGACACCAATATGCGGGTTATTCCGGGCAAAAACGATATTTCCCGTATGGCCCCCCTGCGCGATAACAAAGCTGGCTATTGCGCCTGTGGCATCGCCTCCTATTTCGGTCAGGAAGGCGTTTTCATTTTCGCCCATAAGGATTGGGGACCGCAGCCCATACGGTTGCTGATGACCAATCTCGGCTCTTTCGGTCTTTCTCTCGCCACCGCCAAGGACGCAAATATCAAGACAATCGCGGACCTGAAGGGCAAGCGGATCTCATGGGTGCAGGGCGGACCGGCGCTAAACTGGAACGTCTCGGCCTATCTGGCTTTCGCCGGCCTGACTTGGGACGATGTTGAGAAGGTGAAGGTCTCCGGTTTTTCCGCCTCCTTCAATGCGATCCTCAATGGCCAGTCCGATGCCGCGTTCTCCAGCACGGTCTCGCCAAGTCCGAAGAAACTTGCCGCGTCACCGCGTGGCCTGCACTGGCCCCTCTTGCCGCATAACGACGAAGCCGGTTGGAAGCGAGTCATGGCCGCCGCACCGGTTTACAATAAAGTAAACGCGACCATTGGTTCAGAAATTGACAAGAACAACCCGAGCCAGCTGTCGAACTACCCCTATCCGATCCTGGTCGCGAATGCTTCCAGGGATGCCGACGAAGTGTATTCCATCGTCAAGGCAATGGTAGAGCATTACGACGACTACAAGAACGCCGCCAAGGGAGCACTGGGCTGGAAGCTCGATGCACAGAATATGACTTGGGCGATGCCCTACCATGATGGCGCCATCCGTTTTTGGAAAGAAGTTGGCAAATGGAACGCCAAGGCGCAGGCTCACCAGGATAAGCTGGTTGAGCGTCAGACTGTGATTAAAACAGCCTGGGACGCGATGCCGGGCAAGGAAGGCCTAGAGAAAGACGACCTCAAGGTGGCCTGGTCCAAAATCCGTGTCGCGGCGCTGACCGCGGCCGGTTTCGACCCCGTGTTCAAGTAAGCATTTCATAACCAACACACTTATGAGCGACCCACAAACTCAGAGCGAGCCGGCGACTATCGAGCATCGATATCGCCGGCTCAATCCGTTCTGGACCTGGTTGTTGATCGTGCTATCGGTGCTCTCGGTCATCTTTTCCGCGTATCAGGTCTTTAATCTTGGCCATTTTATGGGCTTCGTCCCAATCGAGAACCAATACTATTACGCGATCGTCGCGCTGTTGCTGCCGACGACCTTCCTGGCCTTTCCCATGTTCCCCAAAAGTGGACGTGACGGGTTGCCCTGGTACGATCTGTTGTTGTTTCTGGTCACCGCCGGAATTTGCATCACACTCGTCATTTACGCGATCGATATCGTCGACAATGGCTGGGAATTTTCAGCTCCCGAGGAGATGCAGTGGCTGAGCCTAGCCTTCGTGGCGATCGCCATCGAAGCGGTCAGACGAACTGGCGGCGGCATCGTCACGATCATCATCGCGCTTTTCGCGGTATATCCCTTGGTCGCTGGCAGTATGCCGGGTGTCTTGGAAGGCACCACGGAGTCGATGTTGGACACCGCCGCCTACTACGCGCTCTCGACAGAGGCTCTGATCGGCATTCCGATGCGGGCCTTTGCAGGCCTGGTCATAGGCTTTTTGTTGTTCGGCGTGGCGTTACAATATACCGGTGGCGGACAGTTCTTTTTGAACCTCGCCTTCGCGCTGCTTGGGCATGTCCGGGGCGGGCCGGCCAAGGTGGCGATCTTCGCGTCCGGTCTCATGGGCTCGATGAGCGGTAGCGTGATCACCAACGTTCTAACCACCGGCGCCTTGTCGATTCCGGCGATGAAACGAACCGGCTTCAAACCTCATGTCGCCGCCGGTGTCGAGGCCTGTGCCTCGACCGGTGGCGTGTTGATGCCTCCCATCATGGGGGCCACAGCCTTCATCATGGCCATCAACCTTGAGGTTCCCTACCGCGACATCGTCGTGGCGGCGGTAATTCCCTCGGTGCTCTATTTCTTCGCGTTGTTCATGCAGATCGACGGTTATGCAGCCCGCAGTAAACTGAAGGGATTGCCGAGGGCTGAGCTACCCTCTTTGAAAGCGACTCTCAAGGACGGATGGTACTATGTCGCAGTTTTCGCCCTACTAATCTATCTTCTGGTCTTTATGCAACGGGAAGCTCAGGCACCCTTCTATGCGACGGGACTTTTGCTAACAATCAACCAATTGCATCCCAAGCATCGTTGGAATTGGGTTAGTTTTGTCGACTTCCTCGTTGCGGTGGGGCGTCTGTTCGCCGAGTTGGCGGCCATTCTAATCGGCATTGGGCTGATCGTCGGGTCTCTCTCCTATTCCGGCAAGATAGGCACTTTGGCGTTCGAGTTGCTGCAACTCGCCGGCAACAATGTCGCGCTGCTGCTGCTGCTTGGCGCGCTGGCCAGCTTCATCATGGGGATTGGCGTCACTGTTACCGTGGCGTATATTATCCTGGCCTTGACCTTGGCCCCGGCCCTGACCGACAGCGGGCTCAATCCGATGGGCGTGCACATGTTTATGCTCTACTGGGGGATGCTGTCCTATATCACCCCACCGGTGGCGCTGGGCGCGTTCGCGGCAGCAAGTTTGGCGCAAGCCAACCCGATGCGCGCCGGCCTGGAGGCAATGAAGTTGGGCACGATCATCTATTTCGTGCCGTTCTTCTTCGTGTTGGATCCGGGCTTGATCATGCAGGGTGAGCCCGGTCACATCCTGATCGTCTTTAGCTGTGCGGTGTTAGGAGTCATTGTCCTCTCGTGCAGCTTGCAAGGTTATCTCTACTGGGTCGGTGATTTGACCAAGTTGGGCCTCATGCAATGGCCAGTGCGAGCGGCACTGCTGATTGGGGCGCTAGCCCTCGCGATGCCCGGCAATGACGTCATCGGCATGGACAACGTCGAGTTGTTTATTGTCGGCGCCGTGCTGACCGGCGCCGCGGCGGCAGTGTCGTTGCTGACACGCAAGGACCTGACTCCGGTCTGAGGTGTTGTTGGGTATAAACTCCGGCCAGTCGCTGTGACGCATGGCTGAAGATAAGCTGGCGCCGAGCCGGGCCCGATATGGGCCTTGTTCGGCGCTCGGCTTGTCCATAAACCAAGACGATTCCTCTCACCCGGAGTTACGACATGCGTAATCTACAACGGCCTGGCCGCTCTCCCGTCATCGCACCGGAGGCGATGATCTCTACCAGCCACCCGCTTGCCAGTCAGGTGGGTATCGATATTTTAAAGTCCGGCGGTAACGCGGTCGACGCGGCGATCGCCGCCTGCGCGACACTATGCGTGATCGAACCGGCGATGACCGGGATCGGTGGGGATTGCTTCGCGCTTTACGTACCTAACGGCGCCACCAAACCGATCGCGATGAACGGTTCAGGCCGCGCGCCGAAGGCGGCCAGCGTGGAGAAATTACGGGATCGCGGGATCAAGACGATCGAGGTGCAAAGCCCGCACGCGGTGACCATTCCCGGCGCCATTTCCGCCTGGACCAAACTGAACGACGATCATGGCACGAAAGGCATGGATGAATTGCTCGCCCCGGCCATCCGCTATGCCGATAACGGGTTTCCGATCGCCCATCGAGTTGGCACTGATTGGCTCGGTCTGGTTCCGAAATTGATGGCCGATGCGGTCTCCTCAAAAGTGATGACCGTCTGCGGGAAGGCGCCGGTTATCGGAAGCACCTTTCGCCAGCCGTTGCTGGCTGCAACCCTGCGCAAGATCGCCAAGAGTGGCCGAGACGCTTTCTATCTCGGCGAGGTTGCCCAGGACATAGTCGATCGACTGGTTGGCCTGGGTGGGTTGCACACCCCGGACGATTTCGCCGCCGCCGAGGCCGAATATGTCGAACCAATCGGGACCACCTATAACGGTTACCAAGTGCATGAATGCCCGCCAAACGGCCAGGGTATCTGCGCCTTGATGCTGATGAATATTTTGGCGCGCCATGACGTTAGCGCTCTATCCGAGGTCGACCGCGTGCATCTGTTGGCCGAGGCCGGCAAGCTCGCCTATCACCAGCGTGACCGGCATATCACTGATCCAAGCTTTGCCGATATCCCCGTCGACTGGCTGCTCTCAGAGGCGCATGCTGTGTCGCTAGACGCTATGATTGACCCGACCAAGGCGGGTAATTTTCACAATTCTGACTTCCCCAACCATAGCGACACAACCTATCTGTGCTGTGTCGACCGGGACGGCAACGCGATTTCGTTCATTAACTCCCTGTTCTCAGGATTCGGGTCCGCTATAATGGCGCCCAAATCCGGCGTCATGCTGCAAAATCGCGGCTCGTCTTTCTGCGTCGATGCCGAGCATGTCAACCGGATCGAGGGCGGCAAGCGGCCCATGCACACGATCATCCCGGGCATGGTGATGCGAAACGGTAAGACCATCGCCCCGTTTGGCGTGATGGGCGGGCAGTATCAATCGGTCGGCCACACCAACTTCCTCAGCCATGTTACAGACCGAGGCCTGGATGTTCAGGAAGCTATGGATGCGCCGCGCAGCTTCGCCTATGGCCGGGTTCTGCAAGTCGAGGACAATTTCGCGCCCGAGACCTATGCCGAGTTGGAGCGCCGCGGCCATACCCTGGAGCATGTGACCACGCCCCTGGGCGGCAGTCAGTGCGTCTGGGTCGATCACGATAACGGCACTCTGGTTGGTGGTTCCGACCCACGTAAGGACGGCTGCGCCATAGGCTATTGAGGATATATTCATGACCACCTATCGGGCGGCGGTTATCGGCCTTGGCATCATGGGTCGGCGCATGATGGCCAATCTCGAGCAACATCCCCACTTCCAGATTGCTGGAATCTGGGACCCGTCGGCAAGCTCCGTCACCAAGGCTCGCGCTGAATTTCCATCGGCCCCGGTGGCTGACAATCCGGCCGCGTTGATCAACAAGGGCGTCGCCGATTTCGTCTACATCGCCTGCCCGCCAGAATGGCACAAGCATTACGCGCTGATGGCGATCGAGGCCGGGGTCGCGGTTTATACGGAAAAACCCCTCGGCGTCGACATCGCCGAGAGCGAGGACCTCGTCGATCGACTAGAGCGCACAAATACACCGAATGTAGTCAATTTCGTCCAGGCTTCCTGCGAGGCGCTTGGATTGACCCAAGCTGCGATGGCCGGCGGTGAGTTGGGCGCGATAACCGGTATCGATATCGTTGTTCAATACCAGCAATGGCCTCGGGTCTGGCAGGTCGAGGCCGACTGGCTACGGTTTCGTGGCGCCGGCGGCTATGTGCGCGAGGTGATCTCGCATTTCGTCTTCGTGACCGAGCGCCTGCTCGGTCCGACTAAAATCACCTTCACCGCCGCCTCCTATCCAAGCGACCCGAGCCTATGTGAAATTGATATCCATGCCCGACTCGACTGCGGTGGCATCCCCGTTAATATTTTCGGCTCCTGTGGGGGTATCGGGCCGGACCGCCAGGAGGTAACAATCTGGGGCTCCAAACAAAGCCACCGATTGAGCGACTTCTACTTCCTCGCCACCTCGGATGGAGAAAAATGGCGGAATGCCTTGCCGCCAAATGCCGACCCCCGCGCGACCACTTTGCAACGACAATTGGACAACGTCGAGAAATGGTTGGGCGGGAAAGAACACACCCTGCCTTCGGCTCGGGACGCATTGTCGGTACAGCGGGTGATCGAAGGGATGCTGGCTGGATAGTATTGAGAGCCTTGTGCCCTCCGCACGCCTCATTATTCCCTGACGCGTTCACGATACCAGGCGTATAGCCCGCTGGCGACAATCACCCCTGCGCCCGTCACCGTCCACATATCCGGCAAATCCCCAAACACCAAAAACCCCAGCACCGTCGCCCAGACCAGCATCGTATAGTTGAAGGGCTGCAGCGTGCTAGCCGGCGCCATGTGTAGCGCCAAGATGATGAAGACATGCGCCAAGGTGCCGCCGATTCCAGCCACCGCTAACCAGAACCAATCGATCGGCGATGCCTCGGCCCAGAAAAAAGGCGCGACAACACTCATCAAGAGCAACCCGATGCCGCCGGTGTAAAAAAGGGTTGTCTCCGGTGCATCATCACGGCTGATCACCTTGGTGAGGATCGTGTAACTGGCAAAACAGCAGGCGCCGGCCAGTGGCACCAGCGAGACCGGGTCGAAAACCCCGATACCAGGGCGCAGGATGATCAGCATCCCGACGAATCCCACCGCGATGGCTGTCCAGCGGCGCACACCGACCACTTCCCCCAACAGTGGCACCGACGCCGCGGTGATCAGCAGCGGCGCGATCGCCATGATCGAGTGCGCATCCGCCATCGGCATCTGGCTCAACGAGTAGACGAAGATGAAGTTGGCGAGGTTCAGGACCACGGCCCGCGCCACCTGAGCCATCGGGCGTTTGGTCCGCAGTCCCTGAAAGCCGTTTTTGTGCAAGGCCATGAAGGTGCCAACCCCTGCGAAGACCACAAAGCGCACCCAGAGGATCTGAATGACCGCGAAGCTCAGGGTAAGATGCTTGGAGACCGCGTCGGTACTCGCCAGGATCACCATCCCGGCGATCATCACGGCAATTCCGGCGGCTGGGCGCATTCCAGCTCGGGGGCTTTGGGCCACGGCGCTCATCTCCAACCGGATATCTGGCACCGGTGATAGCGCCAACGAGGAAATACCAACATAGCGACTTGTCACGCGGACGGCGAGACCAGACAATCCGGGTCGCGCTTAACCGACGGATCGGCATCGGTTGACTACCCGATCACAAACATCGCAAAGCTGCCTTCGTCGAAGACCTTGGGGGAAACAGGATGGTTGGACGCTGGGTAAATAGGCCGAAAGGCTCCAATTGGGGCGACTTCGGACCGGACGATCAACAGGGCCGGCTCAACCTCTTGACCTCCGATAGGGTAGTCCGGGCGGTCCAGGAAGTGAAGACCGGCGATCGGTTTTGCCTGTCCTTGCCGTTGGATTATCCGGGTGGACGATTGCTCAATCCCCGGCGTTTCCCACCCCGGATTTTCACCACCCAGCGCGGCGGCCTGGCGAATTTCAACATGCCCCTGCATATCAGCGACCCCAGGTTGACCGACGTGGTCTGCGATGACGCGGCGCTGATCTGTCTGCAATACTCAACCCAATGGGACAGCCTCTGTCATGTCGGCGGCTGGTTCGATGCCGATGGTGATGGCGAACCCGAGGTGGTTTATTACAATGGTTGGCGCGGCGGCGAACACATCGTCGGCCCAGCCGACAACCAAACCGGTGATGAATTTACCCGCTTCGAAGGCTCTAATGCCAAGGCCTTGGGTATAGAGAACATGGCCGAAGCTTGCGTCCAGGGCCGGGGTGTTCTGATAGATCTTGAAAGACGTCACGGCAAAAATCGGGTGCAGGTCGGATTTGATGAACTGGCCAACATCATCAAGGAGGATGGGATCGAGGTGGAGGAAGGCGACATGGTCTGCATCCACACCGGTTTTGCCCAAGGTCTGATGGACGCAGCCAAAAGCCCGACTGAGCATGACCTGCATAACACCTATGCCTGTCTCGATGGTCGTGACGCCAAGCTGCATGACTGGATTCGCGACACCGGTGTCGCGGTGATGATCGCCGACAACTACGGCATTGAGGATACCGGCGTGCCGCTACCGCCTGGAAACAGCCCGATACCGATGCTGCCCTTGCATGAGTTGTGCATCTTCAAGCTCGGCATTCATATCGGTGAGATGTTCTATCTGACTGCGTTGCGCGATTGGCTGCGGGAGCATGGACGCTACCGGTTTTTCCTTACCGCACCGCCGTTGCGCCTGCCGGGCGCGGTCGGATCACCGCCCTCGCCGATCGCCACTGTCTGACCGTCTCCCTGCGCCATTTGGCCTTACCCCCAACTTCGCGAGACCTCATGAGCATCCAAAATCCCGTCGCCCGGCGTCCACTTGACAAACTGTTGGACCCAAAATCCGTCGCCGTCATCGGCGCCTCAGACAACCACACCCGGATAGGCGGCCGCCCGCTCTATTATCTGCTGAATGGATCGTTCAAAGGAGCAGTCTATCCGGTGAATGCCAATCGAGAGACGGTTCAGGGCGTCAAGGCCTATAAATCGATCCTCGACGTCCCCGGCCCGGTCGATGCGGTTGTCATTGCGGTGCCCGCGGAAGTAGTCGTGCAGACGGTGGAAGATTGCGCCACCAAGGGCGTTGGCGCCGCCGTCATCTTCAGCTCAGGTTTTGCCGAACAGGATGAGCGGGGCGCCGCCTGGCAGGCCCAACTGACAGAGATCTCCAACCGGACCGGTATCCGACTGCTGGGGCCAAATTGTCTCGGCACCTTCAATGCCAAGACAGGCTGGCTCGCGACCTTCACCACCAGCGTCGAGCAATACCCGGTACAGCCCGGCCCAATCGCCATCGCCAGTCAAAGCGGCGCCTTTGGCAGTCATCTCTACACAGTGGCCGCCAAGCGCGGCATCCGTTGCACCTATTGGGTCACCACCGGTAACGAGTCTGATGTCGAGTTGTCGGAATGCATCGCCTATTATGCCCAGTCAGATGAGGTCAAGGTGATCGCGGTCTACGCAGAAGGGGCCCGCAACGGTCCTGGTCTGCGCGACGCGTTGGCACTGGCCTATAAGAACAACAAACCGGTGATCTTCCAGAAAGTCGGACGCAGCGGTGCCGGCGCCGAGGCTGCCGCCTCGCACACGGCCTCTCTCGCCGGGTCAGATGCAGTCTATGAAGCGTTGTTCCGACAATACGGCGTATTCCGTGTCGACTCGATCGAGGAATTGTTGGACATTGCGCTCGCCTGCCAGGCCGGTGCGATGCCGAAGAGCAATAAGATTGGCCTGATGACTATTTCTGGCGGCGCCGGCGTGCAGATGGCCGATACCGCCGAAGCCTGCGGCCTCGACGTCTCGCCTATGCCGGAAGACCAACAAAAATACCTGAAGGAGTTGATACCCTTCGCCGGCGTACGTAATCCCGTCGATATCACTGCCCAGGCTTTAAACGATCTCAGCCTGATCAAAAAATTTATGGAATCGATGTTAGACGAAGGCGGCTATGACGCGGTTGTCGCGTTCTTCACCGTCGTTGCCGGGTCGAAAATGCTGTCGGAAAAATTAATCGATACCCTGCGCGACATCCGTATCAAATATGCCGACGTGCCGATGATCCTATCCATCGTCGCGCCCGAGGAAATCGTCCGCAACTATGAAGCCGAGGGCTATACCATCCTGGAGGACCCGGCCCGCGCGGTACGCGCCGCCGCCGCGCTGATCCATTTCGGCACCGCTTTCGACCGCGGCCTCGGAACTCCACCACCGGCCCTGCCCTCTAGTGCCCAAAGAGCGCCAGAAGGCATCGTTGGCGAAGCCGAGGCACGGAACATACTGGCCTCGGCCGGCATTCCCATGGCTGGCACGTACCTCGCCACCACTAAGGAAGAGGCGGTGGCCGCCTGGAAATCTATTGGTGCGCCAACGGCGATGAAGATCGTCTCGCCGGAAATCCTCCACAAAACCGAAATCGGCGGCGTGAAGCTTGGCGTCGACGGCGCCGAGTCTGTCGCAGATGCGTTCGAGGCGATCATGGCCGCCGGCAACCAGCATCACCCCAACGCCAACCTGCAAGGCGTTATCGTCTCGGAGATGGTCAGCGGCGGAGTGGAAACCGTGCTCGGCGTGGTCAACGACCCGGTTTTCGGCCCAGCCGTAATGTTCGGCCTCGGCGGTGTCTTCGTTGAGGTATTGGGTGACGTCACCTTTCGGTTAGCGCCGTTCGGGTTGGATGAGGCGCATCGGATGATCAATGAGATCAAAGGCATCAAGATGCTGTACGGCGCCCGGGGCGCGGCGCCAGCCGATACCGACGCGCTGGCCGATGCGTTGGTCAAGCTTTCGGTCTTCGCCGACGCCAATGCCGACCGGTTCTCCAGCATCGATATCAATCCGTTCATCGTGAAAGAAAAGGGCGCGGTCGCGGTCGATGCGCTGATCGTACCGGTTGCCCAAGAAGGCGGGCATTAAAGGGGACGTGGGGCGGCCTAAACGGTACGGCGGGTCCATTTCCTGACGCATTCGGAAATCGCGTTCGACCCTCCCGTGCCGAACGTAAGGCGACGGTTACCGCCGCGCGGCGGCCCGCCGGAAAGCACATCACCATAGTCAATCGAGAGCTTGGTGAAATCAATGCGCGGCCATTCTGGTTTCCAGTACGCCGTGATTGGCCCGGGCGCGAACCGCGGAAACCGCAGTGGCGATAGCCGCTATCAGTATGCTCAGCGCGGAGGCGCCAACGAAGGGGCGTTGACGTCGCATGCCGAAAGGTTCACTCGAGGCATCCACCCTGACCAGTCACGATGAAGTGGCCGGTAACATCTTTGGCCGCCGGGCCTACCAATCGCTTTTCGACAATACTCGAAGTTCCGCCAACAATTCGGGATGCCGGTAGCCCTGGTTCTCGCGTTCTCCCGGGTCCTGTTCAATGTCGTACAGGAACTCAAAGCCGCCATCCCAAAGATACTTCCAGCGGCCTCGCCGGACCGCGCGCTGTTTGCGGGCCTGCCAATCCTCGCGCACGGTGGGCAGATCAATGCGCCACTGCAAAATTCGCGAGTCGCCCGGCGGCGCCTCGGCTTTCAGCAAATCGATCCCATCCATCGGTTGATCCGCCACGATCCCCGCCGCCGCTAGCAATGTCGGCGTCACATCCATCAGGATGCTTGGCGCCTCGGCAACCGCCGCGGCCGCCACCTGTCCTGGCCAACGCAGGATCATCGGTACCCGGATACCGCCCTCCCACAAGGTGCCAAATCCATGGAAGAACGGCCCTTTGGTCGCCAACTCCGCGCCGCCGTGATCATAGGTCAACAGCACGACGGTATCGTCGGTAAGACCATGGCGTTCAAGCATCTCCAAGACCCGCCCGACGCCGGCGTCCAGATGCTCGATCATCAGGACGTAGTCCGCCCGGTCGCCGTCCTCCCAAGTGTCATGCAACGCGGTTTCATCCTCGCGCCCCGGCGGACTGTAGGGCGGTAGCGCAGCGTTATAGGCGAGATACAGAAAAAACGGATCCGCCGCCGGACCGGCCCGGTCGATGAACGCCGCCGCTTCATCGGTGAACAGATCGGTCGTGTAGCCGTCTCTCTTGATCACGTCGGTGTCACGATACAGCGCATCCACGCCGGTGCGGGTCTTGTGCGAGTAGTAATCAATATTCCACTCGTGAAAGCCGAGGAACTCATCAAAACCGTGGGCATTCGGTCCATCCTCGACCTCGTAGCCGAGATGCCATTTGCCGAACAACGCCGTGCGGTAACCGGCATCCTTGAAATAACGAGCCAGGGTCTTCTCGGAGACCGGCAAACCCGCCTCGCCCCGATTAATATTCCGCTCCATACCAAGATGACGGGGGTAGCGCCCGGTCAGCATCGCCGCGCGGCTCGGAACACAGATCGGCGCCGGCGCATAACAATCGGAATAGCAGCACCCTTGTTCCGCCAAGGCCTTGATGTTCGGGGTGCGAATCTCGGACTGACCAAACGGCTCGATATCGCCGTAGCCCATGTAGTCAAAAACGATCAGCACGACGTGCTTGGCGGGAAATCTACTCATGCCCGTTATCTCCACGACTGGCCGCATCGCTCTACACTGGAAGGCCCGATTATAACAGGCCCGACCGTAAGGCAAAGCGACGCTGTACGGGCGCCCATAGTCGCTACGTCCATAGCAACTCCGGACGAGCTCTGACCAACTCCTGAAAGCACTGGAAGCCCCGGTCCTTGTTAAGCGGTACGCACCTGCGCCGGATCCGTAAAAACCTTCCTCCGGCAACAATGGCACCGACAGCACTTTCGCGGCCTGGACCCATCACTGCTTTATTCGTGAATCACTTTCATCTACCCGGCCGGATAGCTGGCGCATCTTACACTGCTCGACCAGCTGGGCCATGCAGCCGAGGCGGATCACCGGCAGGTTGATATTGCTGCCGCCAAGTTTTCTGGGGTTTTTCTGTCCGCTCTCCATGGAGATCAATAGCCACGCCGTTAATCCGCCTCGTCGATGGGAATGAAGATCGAATGACGAATCTTCCCTTCTAAGGCCTTTGAGAGATGCCCCTTGCCGGTTATATCCTCGACCAAAATGACCTCGCTAGCGCCGATCTCACGAACCTCGCCATCACTGGCGGTAATCTGCACGCCACCATCAAGATTGATGATGTATTGCCGGCGGGGCGCGGTGTGCCAATCCAACTCATAGGTCGCCGGTGACTGGCGAAAGATGATTCCGTGCGCCGGGAGCCGCGCCGACAATTTGCTGGTCTGCTTGTCCTCGGCCCATTTAACCTCAATATCGCGGAAATGGGATTCGCCGTTCTCGTCAGCATAGAGATTATGAATGCGCATGGGGCTCTCCACAGAAACTGAATTGGTTGGCCGCGATGATGGGCCGTCTCATGGGACGGTGCAAGATCCCCAATAGGCGTTCAAGAGGCGGCGGTTGCCTCGGTCATCGCCGCACGAACCGCCTTGGCATCTGGTATCGGCGTGACCGCGCCGTATCCGGTGGTCGACAGGCCAGCGGCGGCTACCGCGTATCGCGCCGCGTCAAACGGGTCGTCACCCGCCGCCAGTCGAGCCAGCAAACTACCATCGAAGGTATCACCGGCGCCGCTGGTATCCGCCGTGATTACCGTCAGCGGTGGTATTTTCTCAATCCGCCCGCCAGCGGCGACCATCGCCCCAGCCTCGCCGCATTTCAGCGCCAGCACCTCGGGACCGAGGGCGAGATAGAACGCAATAATCTCCTCCGGCGTGTTCAATGCCGTCAGGATCCGAGCTTCATCTAAACTAGGCAGCAGGATGTCAGCCTGACCAGCGGTCTCATGAATGACCGCACGGGCTTGCTCGAGGCTCCACAGGTTGAGACGCAAATTGGTGTCATAAGCAACCTTGGCGCCGACCTCATGAGCCAGTTTGCAGGCCCGGGCCGTAGCCTCTCGGGCACTCTGGCTGATTGCCTGATTGATCGCCGAGGTCTGCAGATACCGGGCGCGCGCAATGGTTTTCTCGGGCAGACTATCCGGGGTCATCCGGCTCGCCGCCGAACCCTTGCGATAATAGGTATAATCCCGACCTTCGGCGACCGGTTCGATGAAGTAAGCCGCCGTCGGTGCGGTCGGGTCCCGGGCCACCCCCGACGTGTCGATCCCCTCGGCCCGCCAGAGATCCATGTACATATCGCCGAACCGATCTGTCCCCAGCGCTGTCACATAGCCAACCCGCGCGCCTTGTCTAGCCGCGGCGATAGCGCAATTCGAGGTATCACCGCCAAAACCTTGCAGAAAGATAAGCCGACCCTCGGGGTCCTCGATCCGGGTAAACTCGACCATTGGCTCCCCCAGGCAGACGATATCGAGGGGTTCTTTTGTCATCGCGCACTCCCACCGCCATTGGCCCAGCGACCACCTCGCCAATCCAAGCATCGTAGCCGTGATTTGACCAGCGGCGTAGAGATTCACTTCTAACGCTTTGGCCGTGCAGCTTGCTAATGTCTGGCTAAATCCGCATGGAATAACCGATCAACCACGTCCGAGGGGGACCCCATTCATGGGTGATGTAACGATGACACCGACTGACCTTCAAAAACTCGCCGAATGGGATACGCCGACGATCTGCAATGGTCTGGAGCATTTAAGCGCCGAGTACCGGGTCAAGAGCTTCACGGTCGAGCATATGCAGTGTTTCGATGTAAACCTGCCGCCGATCGTTGGCTATGCCCGCACCGCGATGATCCGCTCGATGACGCCGGCTGAAGGGTCGCCCGACGCGATTCGTCAGATGCGGGCGCGTTATTACGAAACCATCGCCGCCGACCCAGGCCCCTCAATCAGTGTCATCCAGGACATCGACCCGATCGCCGGTTTCGGTGCCTTCTGGGGCGAGGTCAACACTTCGATCCACAAGGGCCTCGGCTGCCTCGGTGTCGTGACCAACGGTTCGTTCCGCGATATCGACGCCTGCGCGCCCGGCTTCCAGCTGCTTGGCGGCAAGATCGCGCCGAGCCATGCCTGGGTGCATCTGGTGGCGATCGAATGCGAGGTCAATGTCTTCGGCATGGCCGTCAAACCCAACGATATCATCCATGCCGATCGCCACGGTGCGGTTGTGGTTCCGGCGCAATGCGTCAAGGAACTACCGGCGGCTATTGATCTGCTGACCCGGCGCGAGGCAGTGATTCTCGACGTGGCCCGGGCGCCGGGATTCAATATTGAGATTCTGAAAAAAGCCATGGCCGACTCGGCCGAAATTCACTGAGGGCCCGCAAATGTCCGCCACAACCAATACCAATAAGAAGCGCGTCCTGGTCGTTCAAGAGCTACACCCTGCCGGCATGGCGATGCTTGAGGCGCGCGATGATGTCGAGATCGTCGTGGTCAATTCTCTGGACGAAGACGTAATCGCCGAGGCCGCCAAAGATGTGCATGGGATGACCGTGCGGGGCGCGAGGATCACCAAACGCATCATGGATGCCGCCCCCGACCTGATGGTCGTCTCGCGCCATGGCGTCGGCTATGACGCGGTCGATCTTGAAACCTTGAATGCCCGCGGCATCCCGCTCTGCATCGCCATTCATTCCAACATGATCTCGGTGGCCGAGCAGGCTATGGCCTTCCTGCTGGCCTTGGCCAAGGAAGTCTCGTTCTACGACCCGATTACCCGCAAGAACGATTGGACGGAACGTTATCCGGTGCGCGGCGTGGATCTTGAGGGCAAGAACCTGTTGATCGTCGGTTTTGGACGGATCGGCAGTAAGGTCGCCAAGCGCGCCAATGGTTTCGACATGAAGGTCTTCGCCCACGACCCCTATGTCGACGACGCGGTCATCCGCGCTGGCGGGGCCGAGCCGATCTCGGATTACAACGCGGCACTCGGCGACATGGATGCGGTGCTGGTCCATTGCATGAAGACCGCCGAAACCACGAATATGTTCAGTGACGCGCAATTCAAGGCGATGAAACCCTCAGCAATCATCGTCAACTGCGCGCGTGGCGGGATCATCGACGAGTCCGCGCTTTATACGGCTCTGACGACGGGCGAGATCCGCTCTGCCGGGCTCGATGTGTTGCTGAACGAGCCGTCCTCGGTCGATCATCCGCTGTTTACGATTTCGCCGGAAAAACTGATCCTCAGCCCGCATATCGCCGGCGTGACGGTGGAATCCATGGAGCGCATGGCCACCCAGACGGTCGACAACGTCCTGCGGGTGTTCGACGGCCGGCCCGATCCGGAATGCGTCGTCAACACCCAAGTCCTCAAGTTCTGACCCCATAAGGCTTCCCTGGGAGAAACTCGATGAACAATCGCCTTCGCGACACCTGGAACGCCGGCAAGCCTGCCCTGAATGGCTGGCTCGGTATTCCCAGCACGTTTTCCGCCGAAATCATGTCGAAGCAGGATTTCGACTCGATCACCATAGATCTGCAGCACGGCCTAACCGATTACTCCATCGCGGTGCCGATGATGCAGGCGATGAGCGCTGGCGACGCGACCATGCTGTGCCGGGTGCCCTGGCTTGAGGCCGGCATCATCATGAAACTGCTGGACGCCGGTGCGCTGGGCATCATCTGCCCGATGATCAACACCCGCGCCGAGGCCGAGGCCTTTGTCGGTGCCACTCGCTACGCCCCGGACGGCTATCGCAGTTCCGGTCCGGTCCGTGCTGGCATCATCTACCCGGACTATCACAATCAGGCCAACAAACAGATTATCAGCATGGCCATGATCGAGACCGAGCAGGCGGTCGCCAATGCCGAGGAGATCTGCAGCACCCCCGGCCTTACCGGCATCTATGTCGGCCCAAGCGACCTGGCGATCTCGATGGGTGAAGGGCCCGGCCTGGACCGCAAGCCTGGCAAGGTCTACGACGCCATCCAGCATGTCCTAGCGATCGCCAAGAAG
>Ga0209501_10000126_pt1 | contig 98753 bp, 102 predicted proteins | sample ArcticOcean_MG_C_4_FD_187434 | JGI IMG/M metagenome (GOLD analysis project Ga0209501, IMG submission 187434) | Marine microbial communities from western Arctic Ocean - ArcticOcean_MG_CB4_134 (SPAdes) (version 2) | ecosystem: Environmental > Aquatic > Marine > Oceanic | place: Arctic Ocean... | reverse complement strand
ATATGAAAACAAAATGGTCTTACGCGACTAAATGGTCGTACGTGACTACATGAACCTACGAAATGTAGGATTTGCAGAGAAAAATTGACATGCTGGTGAACAATCAGCATGAAAAACTGCAATTTTTTGATAATTATATAGAAAAATTAAGATTTTTAATCGATATAGGTCAATTTTAAGAGATTTACAATTGAAATAAAGCCTCGGCCGGGATTTGAACCCGGGACCTTTTCCTTTTTGTCGTATACCAAGGAAACGCTCTAGCCATGCTGAGCTATCTCGCAGATGAACCGAGGCAGAGCCGAGGCAATATTAGGAAATGAATTCCGTTATTAATCTGTTTTTCCACTGCCGATAATTCGTATGGATTTTGACTCAGGCTTTAATAACACGCAGATATCGTTCGGAAGGACAACCATCGGCTTGTCAAGTTTCAGTTTCATGGGCGAAGTGGAAATAAATTTTCCGGCCTTTACCTGCATGCCGATGCTTACGAGGCACATTTCGTTCTCCGAGATCTCGTTCTTGTAGAACGGGCTTGGTTTGAAATCAAGGTCTATCTCTTCGACAACTTTGACTGAATCATCGTTCGACAAAATATCTCCTCGTGTGACATCGTCGGGCTTTAGATTCTTCAGCGAGAACCCCACACGTGCAGGGGACTGCACTTCTTTGACGTCGTCGTCGTGCATCTGTATGGATTTTACCATTGCCTCTGTGTTGGATGGATGGTGTGTGATTTTGTCGTACTGGGTTATTTTTCCAGACATCACTTTGCCGAGCACTACGGTTCCCACGCCCTTGACGTCGAAGCAGTGGTCTATGACGATGCAGGGGCTGCCGTCTTTTTCGATCACGGGCAGTTTCATCATCTCTTCCTTCAGATTATCAGGGTCAGCCTTCTTGTAGTTCTCCAACACGGTTCCCTTTATCATGGCATCGAGTGTTGATTCGTCCACGTCGTACGAATGGCTCAGAATTCCGTCTTTCTTTCCCAGGCAATCCAGGGCGACGATCTGTTCCCCAGTGAATTTATCCAGAGACGAGACGTGGAACACGACATATTCAGACAGGTAGAGGGATTGCAGCAATGGCTGTATCTTATCAGGGAATCCGTTTGGGGCAACCCATGTACGGATTATATCTGAATCCTTTCGGTCATACAGTGTCAGGTCAGAAGACGTTCCTTTCTTCCCAAAGTCATTTGCGATTGATTGGTCTCCCAATACTGTGAAGTTGATCGATTTCATTTCAGGCTCAGAGCTTTAACTTTTGTCAGAAGGTTTATCGGATGTATCTTCGTCATTGCATTCTTTCAGCAATGTGACGTACTTTTGAAGCAGATCAGCCAACACCGCCTGTTTAGACACGTCGTGTTCCTTTCCCAAAGAGGTGCCGATGATATCGATCTTTTCAATAACTACGTTGCGAAGACTAGAAAGCGTTGCGTCATTAGATACAGTTGTGGCCTGTAGGTTTTCAGACAGATCGTCCTCTGCGATGCAAAGGACCCGTCCTTTGTATTTCACCTGTACGCCGCCGCAACGAGGGCACTTATCGCCAAGCAGGGTGCCGCCTTTTCGCATCATCTCCACTGCATGGTCCATCGGTTTACTCATATCACAATCAACTCTTTACTGATTGACGGAATTCGTCAATAGTTTTCTTAATTTCGTCGACGGATGCGCCATCTTCCAACGTAGTGATATCTCCGATATCAGTTCCTGAAGCAACTGCCTTGACGACACGTCTCATAATCTTTCCACTGCGAGTCTTTGGCACCATATTGACAAAATGAATTTCTTCGGGAGTGGCTACTGGGCCAAGAGCTTTTCTTACATGATTAAACAAATCAGTTCTGAGTTCTTCTGATGGTTCATTGCCTTTTTTAAGTATCGCAAATACAACAATTGATTCTCCTTTTATCTCGTCGGGTTTTCCTGCCACGGCAGCTTCAGCGACTGCAGGGTGTTCGACCATTGCGTCTTCTATTTCAATAGTCCCCAATCTGTGGCCTGCGACATTAAGAACTTCGTCTGCCCGGCCCAGGAGCCAGAAGTATCCGTCGTGGTCTCTGATTGCATAATCTCCAGGGTAATAGCATCCCGGGAATTTTTCCCAATACACCTGCTTGTACCGTTCGGAATCGTTGTACAAAGTCATGAACATTCCAGGCCAAGGACGTTTGATGACTATGAATCCTTTCTCCCCGAGTCCAACAGAGTTGCCTTTCTCGTCGACTATATCGGCTTCGATTCCAGGAAGAGGGAAAGTTGCAGAACCGGGCTTTAGAGAAACAAGTCCAAGGTTTGGAGATGCAGAAAGCATGATTCCTCCGGTTTCAGTCTGCCACCAAGTATCTACGATAGGGCATCTCTTGTTTCCGATCACATCGTAATACCATCTCCAAGCTGCGGGATTGATCGGTTCGCCGACAGTGCCAAGCAATCTAAGGCTGCTAAGGTCGTGTTTTTGCGGCAGTTCATTTCCATGTTTCATCAAAGCACGGATTCCTGTCGGTGTGAAATAGAATATTGTAACGTTATATCGGTCAATCATTTCCCACAGTCTTTCTGGATTAGGATAGTCTGGAGCTCCTTCGTACATTATTGATGTGGCTCCATGAAGAAGAGGTCCAAATATGAAATAACTATGTCCAGTAACCCAGCCAATGTCTGCAGGACACCAATATACATCGTCTTTCTTAATATCAAACACCCATTTCGTTGTTGCGTATACATAAGTCAGATATCCGCCAGTTCCATGCAACACGCCTTTTGGTTTTCCAGTAGTTCCCGAAGTATAGAGAATATACAAGGGATGGTCGGATTCAAGTTGTTCAGGCTCAACAAAGTCATCAGTATCCTTTATTGCGTCTTCCCACCAGATATCTCGATTTTCTTCCATATTGATTTCTATTCCAGCACGTTTGAGGACAATAACATTTGCAACGGTGGACGTCTTCGTAAGTGCGTCGTCTACAATTTCTTTAAGCTTGAGTATTTTGCCTCTTCGGAAACCTCCGTCAGAGGTAATGACCAACTTGGCCCGTGAGTCATTGATTCTATCCGCAAGTGCAGCGGCACTAAATCCAGAGAAAACTACTGTAAACGTGGCTCCTATTCGGGTAGCCGCAAGTATCGCAACAGGAAATTCTGGAACCATCGGCATATAGAATGCGATTTTATCGCCTTTCTTTACACCTAGATTGAGCAATGCGCTGGCAAAATGATTGACCTCTTCGTACAGTTGAGCGTAAGTTATCGTTCTTTTGTCTCCGTTTTCACCTTCCCAGATATAGGCATCTTTATCCTTTTGTTCCGAGTCCATGTGGCGATCCAGGCAATTGAATGATGCGTTAATTTTTCCGCCTGTAAACCATTTTGCAAACGGGGGTTTCCATTCAAGAACTTCGTCCCATTCACGGGACCAAGACAATTCCTTGGCGATATTTGCCCAAAATTGCTCAGAATCTTTCAGGGAAGAGTCGTGTACAGCACGATAATTAGAGGACGAATCGTCGAAATATTTCTCGTCAACTGGCAAAGAACTGATTTCTGAATTAGGCACTCAGGATCACTCCAATTGCTTCAGTGCTTCGTCGAGGTCGATATTATTATGAACAAAATCTGAGTATACTTTGGTAATCTTTGTTGGATCGTCGGATTGCCAGATATTGCGTCCAAAGACAATGCCATTTGCGCCCACCTCCAAGGAGTCAGACACCATCTGAAGGGAGTCGGCCAGTGTTTTTGTTTTAGGGCCTCCGCGAATCATAACAGGGCAAGTAGTAGAGTCAAGGATTTCGCGAAAAGAGCTTTTATCCCCAGTGTAATCGACTTTAAGAAGATCCGCGCCGACTTCAGTGGCCATTCGTACAGCTAATGAGATTACGTCCTTGTCACGGACTGCCTGGTATCCTTTTGCTATTCCCAGCGGTTCTATTATCAATGGCATTCCGTAATCGTGCGCTTCGTGTGCTATTTTACTAAGAATTTTTAGATTGCAAGCCTCGTCGTGATCGTTTTCAAATCCGACCAAAAGATACGTGACTACCGCCTGTGCATCAAGTCGAACTGCGTCTTTTACAGAAAACAAGTCAGTGTAATAGCCGGACTTGGGTTCTGGAGATGATCTCCATAAATTTGAAGTGTCCAGTCTAGCGATTAAAGAAGGAGAATTTCTACCAAGAAAATTTTCTGATACAACTTTAGCAATAGGAGGGGTCACCTGTATTGCGTCGGGTTCGCCTTTAACAACCTTAGAGACGGAACTTTCAATATCTTTAATTCCGTCAATAGGGCCCATCAGTATTCCGTGATCAAAGGCAACAACAAATGCATTATCATTTGAATTAAACAGAGTATCAATTCTAGACGATTTACCGATATTTGGATGCATAATAGAACATAGAATCTACAAGATTTATTTGTTGCTAACAATAATGTCAATGCTTAATTGGGAAAATAACATAGAAGAATAAATGAGAAAGAATCAGGTCATTCTATTAACAATAATCTTTGTTCTAGGGACGTTTACTGGTTTAATGGCAGATTTGATAGGTTTAAGCTCTGGAGAATCTAATTTGGAAAAAGAACTCAGCCTAGCAAATGAGAATATCAGATGGTTAAACGAGAACATCACAAGCATGAGGGATGCAGAGAGAACCAAGTTTATAAAATTGAATTTAAGATTGGGAGAATTGTCTAATTTGATAGCCGAAAGGAGAGGCATATGGATAACAGCGGCATTTGAGAATGATGCGCCGGTATATTATGATTCAAACGTTGTCACAATAGCGCAAATAATTTGCGGAACGGACAGCATGCGACCTACATTTGACTGTTCAGACAAAGTGATCGTATATGAACCTGAATTTAATCACATAAATGAAAGGGATATAATAATTTTCAAGGAAAGGGCAACGCCATTGTGCAACAATTACACGGGCGAGAGAATAATTCACAGAATAATAGAGGTTCATGGCAGGGATGGAGAAATTGTGTTTGAGACAAAGGGGGATGGCAATAATTTATCGGATAATTGTTTGGTAAAATTTGAAGACATAACATACAAAGTGATAGGCATAATCTACGATGGAAAAATTTAAATTAACAATTGAGGTTGGATAAAGCAATGTCGGCAATTGAGAATATGGATAAAAAGAGTAAGCAAATAGCAATCATTTCAGCTTTTGCAGTGATTTATGCAATAATGAGGATAGTTCCGTCATTTCCAGTGATCGGAGCTCCAGGAGCAAGTTTTTCTATGTCGGATATTTTGGTCCCAATTTATGCAATAGTATTTGGACCGTACATTGCGGCAGCAGCGATTTTTCTGGGAACGTTCTTGGGAATAGTATTTGGAAAACCGATAGTATTTTTGGGGTGGGATTTTCTGCCAGCGACAATGGGTGCGTTGTTTATTGGCTTTATAATTCATGGAAAAAAGTCTATTGCTTTAGGTTTATTGCTGATTGGAATATTAGTTTTCAACTTGTTGCCGTACACCGAGTCGTTCATTCCAATAAATAGCCAGATTTCAATCCCGTATAATTGGTTTCATATAATTGCAGCATTGGCATTAATTACGCCATTAACAAAGATTTCAATAGGATGGATTGAAGAGAACTCCAACAGAGCGATATTCGGAGTGTTCGTGTTGGCAATGATTGGTACATTATTCCAACATATAGTAGGAGGGATAGTATTTGTTACTACACTTGGGGTATATTTGGAATCGATCAATCCAGATGCGTTTCCAGGGATTTGGAAAACAATTTTCTATGTTTATCCGATTGAAAGAGTGGCAATTGCGGTAATTTCGGCAGTTGTAGCAGCGCCGATAATAAGGTCGATTAAACCATTATTGTCAAAATCAGGTTAGATTTTTTACAATATGGTCAAAGATTGATTTAGAGAGTTTTTTCTTCGTGTTATAAGGAAAGTGAACTGAATCATGATCGCTAGTAAACATAGTCAGTTCATTATAGTCAGAAGCAAAACCTGCGTCTTTTCTAGACACGTCATTTACAATAACATAATCGGCACTAGAATCATTGAAGATTTCAGATATGGATTTCGATACAAGGGCAGGATCAGAATCAAATAGTGCTTTAAATGCAATCAATTTAGTAGTTGGAGAAATTTTCTTAACAGAATTAATTATTTTAGGATATGCTTCCAATTGGATGTTAAGAGGATTTTTTTCTCGGGATGAGATTTTTTCTGGAGAGGGGTCAAGTATACGAAAATCAGATGGGGCGGCAGATGCAATGTAAAAGTCATAGTTGTGATTTGATAGTTCGTCTATCGTAATATCCAATAGTTGTTGGGAAGTAGAGACACGAATAGTTCTTACAGAAGTAGGAGGGATTTCACGTCCGTCTCCGTAAATTAATGTTACATTAGCTCCGCGTTTCTTAGCTTCGTTTGCAAGTGCTAAACCGGTTTTTCCAGAAGAATTGTTAGTAATTATACGTACTGGATCAATCTTTTCAATTGTAGGTCCGGTGGTGATAAGGATGTTAGTGTTAGCCAAGTCCTGTGTGAATAATTTAGATAATATTTCGTTAAATATATCGTCAAAGTTAGCCATTTTGGCTTTATTGTTTTCAATAAGTGGAGAAACAAATGTCACTCCGTGTTTTTGTAAAAGAGAGATATTATTCTGAAGAATAGGATTATCGTACATCGGTTCATGCATGCCAGATGCAACGACAATAGGGACATCAGAACCTAGAGCGACAGTGCAGATTGTAGAAATGGAATCGTCAGAGATTCCCTGTGCAATCTTGCCTATAGTATTGGATGTACAAGGAGCAATTAGAATTAGATCAACGCTATTATTACCGCCATTTGCAAGTTGGACATGTTCCATTTTACCAGTGAGAGATGTGATTACCTCATTTCCTGTTGCCCAATGCAATAATTGTGAGCCAATCAACTTAGAAGCTGAACGGCTGAGAACAGGAATGACGTCAGCTCCGTGTTTAATTAATTCACGGGCAATGCGCGGAGATTCCATAGATGAAACACTGCCAGTTATGCACAATAGGATCTTTTTTCCCTCTAGTTCATTGCCTTCGATGGAAGATATGTCAGGTTTCATAGGGATTATTTAATATACAATTATCTAATAAAAAACTAACTTTGTTCATTATTTAAATAGCTAAAAATCGTTCTAAATTTTATGGAAAAGGTGAATAATGAAGACAGACTAAACGCAATTGCAGTGGAATTACAGAGTCTATTTAGTGAATTTGAGAATATTTACAAAGGTTCACTTGAAAAAATGAACAAAATGACGGAAGAGATTGATGAAGAATTATCATTTGATGAAGAATTATCATCAGATGAAGAGAATGAATAAAAACTTAATAACAAATAATCGGTTTGAATATAGGTGTTAAAGATGGCTGAGATAAACAACGGTAATGATGGACGCCCTGCAGGCGATGCTCAGCAGAAAGAAGATGCAATGAGAGAACAAATGCTCAAAGTATTATTGACGACTGAGGCAAGAGAAAGATTGGCAAACATTAGAATGGTTAAACCAGATATTGCAAGATTAATAGAAAATCAAATAATTCAACTGGCATCTTCAGGAAAGGTACAGAAAACGATTACAGACGATGAAATTAAAGAATTTTTATCATCATTTCAAAAACCTCAAAAAGATTTCAAAATAAAGTGGGCATAATGTCAAAATTAACATCTGGAATTAAAAAAAGGCTAATGAAGAAAAGAATTCAGAACAGTGCAGTTCCTACATGGGTAGTAGTTAAAACAAAGAGAGGAGTAACGACTAATCCAAAACGTAGACATTGGAGAAGAACTAAATTGAAGGTGAAATAATGGCCGAAGAATTTGATCGAACTTACAATGTTCCGTTAGGAAGAGCTTGGATATATCCAAAACAAAGACGAAGTAAACGTGCAGTAAAACTTCTTAGGGAATTTGCAATAAGACATGGTAAATCAGATCAGATAAAGATATCAGAGAAGGTCAGTGAACAGATTTGGGAAAACGGAATTAGAAACCCTCCTCGAAAAATAAAAGTCAGATTGATAAAAGATAAAGACGGATTAGTAACTGTCGATACATTAGATTCGGCAAAGAATCAAGTAAAAGAAGTTGAGAAGAAAGAAGAACAAGTTATTGATGTTAAGCCAGAAATTGAAGTCAAGGATGTTAAAGGGCTTCCTGAAGCAACCGAAGAGACCGTAGCAGAAACTACGCCTGAAGCAACCGAAGAGACCGTAGCAGAAACTACGCCTGAAGATATTAAACCTGAATAAATTATTCAGAGAGTGTTGGGATTTCTAGATTTTCGTCTATGTGATATTCAATATCATCGTCAAGATTATTTCCGCGGAATATAGTAGCAAGCGGATCATAATCATCAAACTTAGTTTGGGTTAAACCAGACGAGACTAGTACAGCCATAGTATCAGAATCATTAGTGTTCACATAGCCATGTGAGATTTGAGATTCACCAACTTGTCCTTTGACCATATTGACAGAAGAAAGAATATCAGTGGTTGAGAGTTTTGGATTACCGTTTAAGAATAATAAAACTCGCGAGATTGAAGAAGGGTTTGTGGTATTCGACAACATCTGCAATGCATTTTTCACAGCGATATCGGTATTTTCAGCAAGAGAAGATTCACCGAAACTCAAGATAGAACATTTATCGTCGTCGGTAATTTCCAGTATATTTTCGAGTTCATTAAAATTATTAGATAGTAAAGAGGAAAGTGATAATGCAATTTTTGAATAGATCAAATCAAAAGCTTCGGAAATAGGTATACGTGGAAGAGATTCTAAAATTTCATCGTTGTCAATCAGTATTACATTGCTCGAATATTGTTTGAGTTTAGTAAGAGTAGTACCTGCATTAAAATGTCGATGTTTTTCTGATTCATATGGCATGGAAAGAACTGGCATGCACTTGATTTCATTATCATTACATATTTTAGCAATAATAGGAGCTAAAGCGGCACAAATCTTTTCTCCTGGATTGCAAGCCATAACAACACAATCTGCAGAATTAATATGTTGAGAAAGTTCGTCGATTTGGGTTTTGCATAGCGAACGAATCATAGGAATAGAAATACTGCCGCCAACTTTCATGTCGACTTTAAGAGATAGGCCTTTAGAAGATTGGGGAATATCTTCTAAAGATGAGCTAATATAAACAGAATTAAAATCGGATTTTTTTTCAAAATTAGATAGTATTCGACAACCTGCATTTCCAATGCCAATAATAAAGATAGAGCTGGTATTTCCGGAATTCATCAATTCTAATAGGTAGAAAAGACGTATATTTGTTAATAATTGATTATTTTTACCATTTATGAAATAAAATTGACCGTATTTTATAGAATCAAGAAAAAAGATAAATCTATTGAGAATCATGGTTTTTTGTAAGTTGAAGTCACTAATTATAATCATATCTATATTAATATTCATTGCAGGACTGCAGATTTCCAATGTTTTTGTGGACATGCCTGAAGCCCATGCATCAAGTCATATTGAGTCAGTATTGACAAGCGGAATAACAATTAATGAATTAGGAGTAGTGGTCATCAATTATAATTTAAAACTAAGTAATTCTGGACAAACAGAAGAGTCGTTAAATAACGACATAGTAATACACCTGCCATTAGAATTTAAGAACAAGATAGACGGTCATAGAATTAATTCGTCGGCCACTAATCCAGAATTAACAATATCAAGTAACGCGAAGAATACAATATTATCGGTAAAAACAAATAGCGAATTTAAAATTTCGCCTAACAAGGAATCTTATGTTAATATTGAACTAATATTAACAGACATATTAAAAAGTACAGAAAGACCTGGTCTTTACTTTGCAGAGATTCCAGTTGTTACGACATCAAACATTCACATAGATAGAGAGATTGTTGAAATAAGAGTTCCAAATTCAGCCCCTTTCTACAACATATCAGATTATACGATAAAGGGTATTCCGTTTAGTAGAAGTCAACAAATGAATTGGGAAATAGCAAGAGTGGAATTTCTAAATGTAACAAGTAATGATTATAGAGATGCGAATGTAATGGTATTAGCAAATCCAGGAATAAAGGCATTCAGCATAATAAAGGTAGACAGTTTCCTTAGAGAAATTTATATTTCTAAACAAGGAGATGTCATGATTAGGGAAAGAATAGAAATCAGAAATGCAGAAGATGGAATGGAACTGCACAAGATTGGATTAAATTTGGTAGGACCTGAAAGAGATGATCTCAATGTACCGAAAATAAGAGAAGTGACATCAGTATCTGACAGAGAGCCGGTATTAATAGATACAATGGACATAACATTAGAAAACACTCCAGCAAACAGATTAGATTTGAAAAAATTAACAAGGCATGTTTTATCAACGAATAGATCGTTGATTTTGAATTACGAATACAGATTAGATGAAGAATTGATTAATGTAAACGCAAATTCAATCTCAGCAGACATTCCAACACAACGTACCCTGAACACCATAGCAAAAGAATACAGAATAGTAATTATCGAGTCTAATTCATTTCAGATATCAACTGAATCGCCAATGGAACTGAACTTGGGTCCTAATGAACAATTAGAGAACATGAATATCACATTAAGCTATACGCCAGGATTAGCGTGGGCAAGTAATCAATCATTTCCGATAGGTTCGATAATATTCGTCTTAGCACTGCTTGGAATGATGACGCAAGTAGAGAAGAAGAAGAAGGAAGAAGGAATTGAAGTAGAGAATGAAATTGATGTAAAAATGCGAGAATTGGTAGTATTCTATGGAGAAAGAATGTCATTATTGAGAAACATACTAGAGAGAATAGAAAAAATAGACAAAAAAGATATTAGGAAAAATCAAATCGAGAACGTTAAAAACGAAGTCAATGCAATAAGAATAAGAAATTCAGCAAAACTCGTGGAATTACGTAAAGATATAACCAGTTTAAGGTCATCTCAAAAAGAATTATTCACCAATTTAAACAAAGAGGAGCAATTACTAGAAAGAGACATTTTCCAGATAATACAGCTATATGAACAGTATAGATTGAATAGAATAAACATCAATGATATGGAGGATAAATTAGGCGAATACAGAAAGGATGTACTGAAAAAGATCAATGGAATAATCGCCATAATACAAGCAAACATGGATATATTGAAACAGAAGTAAACCGTTTTATAAAATAATCGACTAATATATTATATTAAAATGTCATTGGCATACGTCTTAATTAATGCAGAAATTGGAAAAGAGAAATTATGTTATAATGAAGTTAAACAATTAGGCAGTGTCAAAGAGGTTTATATTTTGTATGGATTTTACGACATAATTGCAATAGTAGAATCATCAAATATAAATAAAGTAAACAATGCATTAAAAAATATCAGGCAAAATGAAAATGTGATGACAACAGAAACTATGCCAATAATAGAATAATTGCTGGATTTACATTGAAAACTATTCACTTAGGACTAGACGACACAGATTCAGATGAAGGAATGTGTACAACATATCTAATAACATTAATTTTAGAAAGAATAATGAAAGAAAATATAGAATTATTAGATTATCCAAATTTAATTAGATTAAATCCTAACATTCCATGGAGAACTAGAGGAAATGCGTCTTTATGTTTAAGATTAAAGACAGATAATCCCGATAAGATATTCAAAATAGCAAAGAGAATCATGATAAAGAATTCAAAAAGTAGGAATTCGGGGCTAGTAATGCTATGCGGGAAAAAAATACCAGAGAAAATAGTCCAATTCTCACAGAAATGTCTAAGTGAAGAGATAAAAATGAATGAGATGAAAAAATTAGTCATAAATGAGAATATATCATATTTTGGTCAAGGTACAAAAAGAGGATTAATTGGTGCATTAGCAGGCATAGGTAATACGCTGAACAGGGACCATACGTATGAATTAATTGGTTACAGAAGAAAGATAACAGGAGAAAGAGGAGTCAGTCTAGAATCATTAATAGAAATCGATAAGAAAAAAGAATATTCAATGTTTAGCAATATAGATTATAATAATTATAGAGTATTAGTTACGCCTCATGGGAAAGATCCAATATTATTTGCATTGAGGGGAAATAGTCCAAGGCATTTGTACAAAGCAATGTCAGAATTAAAATTATATGAAGATGTAGAACGATTTATCGTATTTAGATCCAATCAGGGAACAAATGAACATTTGAAGAATGTATTAGATTCGTCAAATTTGAGAACGTATGATTCTGGATACATAGTTGGAGAGATTGTAATGAAGCCAATCGTGATAAGGGGGGGTCATGTATTTATCAAATTACAAAATCAGGAAGAGGAGATCAATTGTGCAGTATATGCGCCAACGATTACACTTAAAAAAATAGCAAGAAATCTAGAAAAAGGAGACATAATCGAAGTAGGAGGAGGCATAAGTAGGAAATCAAAAGAACATGGCAGGATATTAAATGTAGAATATATAAAAATAATTAAATTATGGAAGAAAATTATTAAAAAAAATCCACTGTGTAAGAAATGTAATAAATCAATGAAATCTAAAGGAAGAAATAACGCATACAAATGTATAAAATGTGGTTCAGAATCAAATACAATTAGAGAAGTAAAAAGAAATCGAGGCATTCAGAATGGATTATACTTACCTGTGCCATCGGCTCAGAGGCATTTAATTAAACCAATAGAGAGGTACGGGAATGAAAAACATAAGAATATTAAAAAATTAGGAGGGAATTGGTTTAGGGTATTTGAGTATGAATAATAGATTTGGGATAAATGTAGACGCCAGAACATTTGGAATAATTGAGATAATTATTGCAACTTTGATTTGGGGATCATTAGGGGTAATGATCAGGAATATTGACATGGATCCTTTCTCAATAGTAGCATATAGATCACTAATAGCTCTGCCAGTAATGATGTTATTATTTGTAAAGAATAGAGAAAGATTAGATAAAAATTACAAATTATTAATACTATCAAGCATTGCAATTGCAATGGCGTGGTCTGCGCATTTCTTTGCATTCAAATTAACTACAATTGCAAACACAGTAGTATTACTATACACAGGTCCAATTTATGTAGCAATTTTATCCCCATTACTCTTAAAAGAAGTAAGAGAGAGAAAAACAAACATTTGTTTAATTTTATCAATAGCAGGAATGTTCCTGATGTATAATCAAGGATTAGGTGATGAATTAAACGACAGAGGTCTAATGCTAGGGGCAATATCAGGAATATTATTTGCATTTGTAATAATTTCTACAAAGAAATTGAGCAAAGATTATTCAAGCATTACAATAGTAACAATGCAGTTATTTTTTTCGGTAATAATTTTATCGCCGGCGCTATTTGTTGAACAGCAAGAGTTAATCAGCAATCTGCCATTACTTTTAGTTCTAGGTCTAGTTCATACAGCCGTGGCAGAATTTCTGTATATTGACGGACTCATAAGAGTAAGTACGCAAAGGGCTTCTACAATATCGTACATTGAACCTGCAAGTGCAATAATATATGCAATAATTTTATTGAATGAAGTTCCAAAAGGATTAGAAGTAGTTGGAATTTCATTAATTGCAGCTGCAAATATAATATTAAATGTAAACCTAGAGGACATAAAGAAAATAATAAAGAAATAGCGAGGAGCGGATTTGAACATTCGGCTGTATTGAGTAAACAGATACAGTCACCGATCTGCGGGTTATGAGCCCGCCGGGATAACCTGGCTTCCCCACCTCGCTAAATAATTATAAAATGAAGGTGGTTATTAACCTATTTAAAAAATAATTAGTTAGTCGTAGAATTATTCGTTTTCTTCAGTTTGGATATCGTGAATTTTCAATTTTAAAGCCGCTTTTAGTTTTGTATTATCTAATAATTTCAGAAATTGTTCACAAACCTCGCATTTGAAACTCACCTCTATGGCTTTATCAAACTCATATTTCATACAAGACGGGTTTCCGCAGTGATAAAATTCATGCTCATCTTCATAATTAAGGCGTTGAGTAAGCCTAGTTATAGCTTTACTCTTCTGAGATTCTACAAAAGGTTCTACTTGATCACGCTGTGCTTTCCACCGATATACAAACCAGCCTCTTTTTGTATCACGAACACGAATTCCAGTAATTAATGAACGGCCAAATAGATCATAGAGACATTTTCTAACGAGATTAATTTTTAGTTCAGTGAATTCAGCGATTTCTTCGTCAGTAGTATTTTCATGGCTCAATAATGATTTAGAGACTCGTACGTAGTCATCGCCACCGATAAGCCCAGAGATTTTAACAAAAGAATCTTCGAATTTTTTTTTAGTCAATTCTCCTATTATGCATATTCATTAGATTAAACCTTTACTTTTTTAATGGTTCTTGGTAATGAATATAATATATTATCAAACAGATAATGAAAATTACAGGAGACACGACAAAAGGAGAGCCAATCCAGACGTAATCGTATAACGATAAGCATAACAAAGGGCCAATAGCTGAACCAATACCTCGAAAACCTTCAACTAAACCGGATAATTGGCCGCGTTGATTAGGTGGAATAATATCTCCTTCTAAAGATGACAAAGAAGGGATGAACAGGCCAATTGTAGAAAATCGAATGATGATAACAATATACAACTGAAATATATCATTAACAAATAGAATTGAGAATGTAGCAATCTGACTTAATATCACGGCAATAGAGATTATATATTTTCTATTTCTACTATCGGCAAGTCGTCCGCCAATAATTTGACTTATAGAATTTGAAAATGCTCCCAAGGAAAAAGATACAGCCGAGATAGTTGCAGTTTCAAGAAGAGAGTAACCAAGTACTTGATAGATATATAGTACAAGAACTGGTCTGAACATTCCAAATGCAAAACCATGTGCGAGATTCATCAAAAGAGAACTGTAAAACGTATTAACGTAATTAGAATCCAAATTATCAATCATCTTAAAGAAACGAGTTCTTTGAGAAGGAATAAAAGTAGAAGACAAAGTAAGAAATGCAAATAAAGATGAAAAAAGACCAAAGGCTCCAGCAAAGATAAATGGAATCCTGAAACTATCGACTGGATCAAGAGCCAAAGTTGATTGAGAATAAGACAGTAAGAATACGCCAAAAATAGGGCCAAAAGCCATACCGGCACTGGCAGATATGTTAAGAACAGACATAGCTCTTCCCCGTGCACCAGGTCCAACTAAATCATAAATCATGGCACGAGAAGAGGGCCAGATTAGACCTGCGGTGATTCCCTGTATAGTTCTCAATAAGAGAATATGTGTCCAGTCTTGTGAGAAATAAAACAGGATGGTTATTACACCGTAAACAAATAAACCGATAACAATTGAGTTTTTTCGTCCGATTTGGTCAGAAATAGAACCAAAAGGTAAAGCAGTAAGAGTACGAGCGGCCATAAAGCCAGTTGTAAGTAAAGCAATTTGTAAACCAAGATTAGCTCCCAGCGCTTCTGCAAATAATGGAAGATAAGGAAAGAATATACCAAATCCAAATGTCATATTTGCAATTGCAAGAGATAGTGCAACAACAGGCCAAGAGTATGGATTATCAGTAGTTTGTTTATTCATCACTCTTCAAATAGACAATTGATTTTCGACTAATCAACTTATCGAGTTTTGGACATTTTCTTGATATCGTTAAGTAAGATAGGAAGAAATGAGCCAACGTCAGATACAACGCCAATTGCTTGACCGGTGCCTCGATCTAAGAGTTTTGTCACCGCGGAGGGATTAATGTCAATAGCAACAACTTTCACAGTAGAAGGAATCATGTTACCGACAGCGATTGAATGCAACATTGTAGAGAGCATAATAACCAAATCGGCATTAGAGAGGATTTTTTGGTATTGTTTCTGTGCTTCAACGACGTCAGTAATGACGTCAGGTGCAGGTCCATCGTCGCGAATTGATCCTGCCAATACATATGGAACGTTATTTTTTTCGCATTCATAGAATATTCCAGAATTAATTTTTCCGGACTTTACCAGTTTTTTTACAGATCCAGCTTTAAACAATTCATTTACGGCAACTATATGATTACGATGGCCCATAGGAGTAGATGAACCATGTTTAACGTCTATTCCAAGAGAAGTGCCCAATAACGCATGTTCTACATCATGAACCAATAATGCATTACCTGCCAATATTCCATTTACAAAACCCAATCGTATTAATTGAGAAAGGACGCCAACAGCCCCTGTATGTACAATTGCAGGGCCTCCAACTACAATGATTTTTCCTTTGTTTTTCTTTATTGAGACTAAATCACGTGCTAATTTTGAGGATATAGACTGAATAGGTTTCTCAGTAGATGTATGACTGCTCATGAATTGAAATGAATCTAGGCCTTCGCGAGGTCGTTCTGGAGGTATAATTTTTATGCCGTCCTCTCCAACAACTACAAAATCACCTTTGTTGATATTGCGCAACATACTGCAAAATGCAGTATTTTTTATTGGATCGACGATAATTGCTTTGTCCATCATTTGATTTTTGACTTTAATCCATTTATTATTCAGATAAACAAAAGTAGGGTTGTTAGTTGTAGAATAGAAGTTTTCAGGAAGAACGGAATTTTTCTTAATCTTAGTGTATTGAATGTTTTGTAATTCAACAGAGATGCCGCCAGCAGAATATATTTCATTTAGTATTTGTGATAAATGAGATTTATTTTTTCCATAAACGGCGAGTTTAGCATAACTATAATCATTTTTACCTTGTCCTATTCGAAATTCTTTAACCTTGAAATCTCCTTGCAAGTCCATAATATAATCGAAGATACGAGTAAGAATCATAGAGTCGATAAGGTGTCCCTTGACTTCAATTTCCTTTACGTATTTACTGGAACGAATTTTTTTCAACAGTATGTTTAACTCAATTGTAATATTTAGGTTATTACTTTCCTAAAGGCAAAAATATAAGATAATCACATAATTAGTAATGAACGATGAATTAAAGAGGCGAAGTAATGATGTTACAAAAGGTCCGCAAAGGGCGCCAGCTAGAGCTATGATGAAAGCAATGGGCCTTAATGATGAGGATTTAGGTAAACCGTTAATAGGTGTTGCAAGCACATGGAATGAAGCAACTCCATGTAATTTACATTTAGACAGATTAGCGCATAAAGCGTCAGAAGGAGTTTCAAGTTCAGGGGGTACTCCAAGAGAATTTATTTCAGTTTCAGTAAGTGATGGAATAGCCATGGGTCATGAAGGCATGCGTGCTTCGTTAGTAAGTAGAGAAGTAATCGCAGATTCAATTGAATTAATGGTACATGCGCATAGATATGACGGAGTAGTAACTATTGCAGGCTGTGATAAAAGTTTACCAGGGTCAATAATGGCGCTGGCACGTCTAAATTTACCAGGAATATTTGTATATGGAGGGACAATCATGCCTGGAAATTTTAACGGTAAAGATATAACAATCCAGGATGTATTTGAAGCAGTAGGAAGTCAAGCGGCAGGAAAGATTTCATTGGAAGAGTTAAAGGAAATTGAAGATAAAGCTTGTCCTGGTGCAGGATCTTGTGGTGGATTGTACACAGCAAATACTATGTCGTCAATAAGTGAAGCTATAGGAATAGCTTTACCTGGAAGTGCATCACCTCCAGCAATTCATGAAACTAGAGATGAGGTATGTAAAGAAACAGGATTAGCATTAATGAAATTATTAGAGAATAATATTCGTCCAAGAGATATTTTAACTTTTGAAGCATTTGAAAATGCAATAGTGGTGTTACAAGCAATGGGCGGATCTACAAATGGAGTATTGCATCTATTAGCAATGGCAAAAGAAGCAGAAGTAAATTTGACAATAGATGAATTTGAGAGGATTAGGAAAAAAGTTCCTCATATCGCAGACATGAGGCCGGGAGGAAAATATGTAATGTTGGACTTGGATAAAGTAGGAGGAGTGCCAGTAGTTATGAAAAAATTATTTAAAGCAGGACTGATTAATGGAGACGTTATGACGGTAACAGGTAAAACTATGAAAGAGAATATTGAGGAATTTAACATAAATATCAAGAATGATGTTGTTTACGAAGTAGAAGCTCCAATAAGTAAAACAGGAACTTTAACAATCTTGCGTGGGAATTTAGCGCCAGATGGTGCAGTAATTAAAACAGCAGGAGTAAAAAATTTACAAATATCAGGTAATGCAAAAGTATACGATAGTGAAGAAGAAGCATTCATAGATGTTTCGAAGAACAAGATAGTAGAAGGAGACGTAATAGTAATTAGATATGAAGGTCCAAAAGGAGGACCTGGCATGAGAGAAATGTTGGGAGTCACTGCGGCATTGTATGGACAAGGATTAGGAGAAAAAGTAGGACTATTAACAGATGGAAGATTTTCAGGGGCTACTCACGGACTAATGGTCGGCCATGTTTCACCAGAAGCGGCAATAGGAGGTCCAATTGCGATAATAGAAGAGGGAGATCGGATTACAATAGATGCGATAAATAGAAAATTAGAACTCGATATATCAGATAATGAGATTAAAGAGAGAACCGCCAGATGGAAGCCTAGGGAATCAAGGTATACGAGAGGAGTATTATCAAAATATGCAAAATTAGTTTCTTCTGCAGCAGAAGGAGCAATTTGTGGATAGGCCATGAAGAGTCTAAGACCTACATACTCGAATATCAAGTATTATTATTGATCTAAGCGACTGAATCCCAGGCTTTTGCTAAATTGATTCGTTTACGTCTGGCATAGTTAATTATGTTAGATGTTGTGGCGGAGATTTTTGACGAGATAATCTTTTTTGGTTCGCCTGTAACTTTGCCATTTTTCAATACTTGTACTCTAAAGTCACGGCTATTTCTTTGACTTTGAGTGACAAGTATGGAGTAGCGAGGTTTCTTAGGAGTTTTACGTTTTGCTTTACGCTTTGGTGCTGCTTTACGCTTTTGGTGCCTTACGTCGAATAGATCCACGTGAGTTTGCACGTTTGACCATAATTATTATTATAATAAATTAGTATTTAATTATCCACTTATCTTTAATTATTTAATAAATTACACTATTATCAATGAAGAAGATAGAAACAATATATCAAAGACTTTATTCTTCTTATCCTTCTATCGATACGTCATTAGAATATGGTACGCCATTCCAATTATTAATAGCTACGATTCTATCTGCGCAATGTACTGATGAAGTTGTCAATAGAACAACAAAACATCTATTTATTGAATATTCAGAACCAGAACAACTTGCAAAGGCAGATATCAAAAAGATTAAGAAGATAATTTATCCAACAGGATATTATTCATTAAAAGCGAATAGGATAAAGAAAACCTCTAAACGTCTTGTAAATGTATACAATTCAAAAGTTCCTGATAATATGGAAGATTTATTGACTTTGGAAGGCGTTGGTAGAAAAACGGCGAATATTGTACTATCAGTAGCATTCAAGAAGACACAAGGAATTGCAGTAGATACACATGTAAAAAGACTAAGTAGTAGATTAGGACTTACGGAGAGTTCCAACCCAGAAAAGATTGAAATTGATTTAATGAAGAACTTAAAGAGGGAAAATTGGGGTAGATTTTCAATATTATTAATATTACATGGAAGGAAGATTTGTAATGCCCGTAAACCAGATTGTGATAATTGCTTGTTAAATGATTTGTGTCCATACTTTGAATCTAAGAGAAAATAGACGAATTAACTATATCTGAATAATTAATGGACGGGTTGATTAGATTTCTTTGCGACATCCAAGAATATATTTCATTAAATGTATCTTCGGGATATTCTTGCCAAGGTTCCCAAGAAGGGATAGAGATATCAGATATATTTTGATTGATTATTTCTTGTTGTTCTAATGAGAATTTATTTATTATAAACTGAATTTTATTAATATAAAAATCTCGTATGTCGTCAGGATGATCATTGATATAGCGAATTGATTTGTTTGTGGCTCGAATAAATGATTTAATGTGATCGTTCTCAAGGTCATTGCGAGAAATCATCAAGGTTCCTTTTCTTCTTGTCGATTCCATTAATTTATTTAAACCAAGAGACACTGCAAATTCACAATATATGCCCATAAGACTAGATGCAGAAGTTTCCTCATTCAAGGTCGACAACAATCTTTCGTGAGGATCGCCAAGTTTTAGGAAATTTGAATCGTCGACAGGAAAATACTTTTCTAAATCTTCAATCGTAGTATAATAGGAACCAGTTGATGCCTCCACTGCAATTTTCTTATTCATAAGTTGTTCAGGATTAGAGAAGCCAGGTCCAACGTATAGGCCAAAACTTCCATTGATAGCAGATTCATTCCACGGAGAATAGCAAACGATTTTAGAATCTTCGTTTTCAGCCACTCTCGATAAAGACACATATTCGGCAGCATGATAGAAATCAGACAAATTCTTTTTTTGTAGGTCTATGTACATTTGACTTTTGCTTTTTACTTTGTCGATAGGGGTTACATTGTTTACTTTAATCTTCAGATTCTCATCTTCATAGAATCCATTTTCTATACCAATTAATTCAGGCAAAGACCAATAAAATGCATAATCATTGATACTTAGATTAACTAGGGTTGAAATTTCCATTGTACTATTACTATATTACATAAAACTTTATTAAATTGTTTGGCATTGTTCAAATTTGTGAACAACAACAAAAGAATGTCAACTTTGAGTGTAGACCTACTTCTAAGTCTACTACTTAGACTTTAAAATTTCACCAATCACAAGTAAAATTTTGGTGAATATGTTGGCGTCTCGAGTTCATGAAATCTGTAAATTATCACAAAGAGCAACTGGACAGTATATACAATGAAGAATGAATATTTGATATCAACAGTAGTCGAGAATAAATCAGGTGTTCTATACAGAACTGCAAATGTATTCAGGCAAAGGGGTTACAACATACGAAGTATATCAGTAGGTGAATTGAGGGATAATTCAATGTCAAAGATGACATTTGTGATTGAGGCGGAGGAAAACGCTATAAATCAATTAATAAAAGTGATGAACAAACAAATAGACGTAGTAGATGTAAAGATTCTCGACCCAAAGAGATTAATCAAGAAAGAATTAGCGTTAATTAAGATTTATGTAAAGGATCAAAAAATGATACCGAAAATAAGGGATATATCAAACATAGGAACAATAATTGATGAATCAGTAAATTCAATAATAATCGAGGTTACTGGAACGTCAGAGAAAATTACGGACTTTGTTGAATTAGCGTCGGATTATGGAAGAATAGATATATCTAGAACAGGATTAACGGCTATTGAAAGAGGAGAGTAATATGACAGACAAAAATAAATTAATTAAGATATTTGATACAACATTACGAGACGGTGAACAAACGCCAGGAGTAAGTCTTACGCCAGAAGATAAATTAAAAATTGCAATACAATTAGATAAACTCGGAGTAGACACTATAGAAGCAGGATTTCCTATAACATCAAGAGGAGAATCAGAGGCAGTAAAAGCAATTGCAGAAGCAGGATTAAAGAGTGAGATATGCGGATTGGCAAGAGCAGACCCAAAAGATATAGAAACTGTATTAAAATGTAATGTGGACTTGGTGCATGTTTTCATAGCAACTTCAGATATACACATGGAGCACAAGCTAAAGATGGGAAGGGATGAAGTAATAAAAAAGGCTGCAGACATGGTAAAATTAGTAAAAGAGAGAGGAGTGCCAGTAGAATTCTCTGCAGAGGATGCGTGCAGGTCCGATCCTGATTTCTTAATCAAGGTATTTCAAGAAGTAGGTAAAGCAGGCGCAGATAGAATAGACGTAGCGGATACAGTTGGAATAATGAATCCGACCACAATGTTTGATTTAGTAACAAAAGTAAAACAAGCAGTAAAAGAACCAATAAGCATGCATTGTCATAATGATTTTGGTTTAGCTACTGCAAATTCACTTGCGGGAATGTTGGCAGGTGCAGAAAGAATACATGTTGCAATTAATGGTTTAGGGGAAAGAGCTGGAAATGCAGCACTGGAAGAAGTAGTAATGTCAGCGCAGAATCTATATCAGAAAGAAACAAACATCAATACAAGATTTATTTATGAAACATCAAACCTAGTTTCTAGACTTACAGGAATCAATCCACAGCCAAATAAAGCGATAATAGGAGATAATGCATTTGGTCATGAATCGGGAATTCATGTACATGGAATTATCAATATGCCAATCACATACGAGCCATTGGAACCAGAGACAGTAGGAAGAAAGAGATGGATACAAGCAGGTAAACATGCAGGAACACATGGTATAAAGGCACAATTAGAAGAATTAGGTTATGAAGCAAGTAATCAACAAGTTAAGGAAATATTAGCAAGAGTAAAGGATCTAGGTGATAAAGGAAAAAGACTGACAGATATGGATCTAGACTCTATTGCGCGATCAATTCTAGGACAAGAAAGTGAAGAGAGAGTATTAGAATTAATAGATATATCGGTAATGACGGGAATTAAATCAACGCCAACTGCGTCTGTAAAGATTTCAATGAATGGTGAGACACATGTTGCAGCGGAAACAGGAGTAGGTCCAGTAGATTCTGCAATTAAAGCAATTCAGAAGATTAGTGATAAAATCGCACATATTAGATTAAAAGACTTCAGGATAGAAGCAATATCAGGCGGAACTGATGCACTAGGAGAAGTAATAATAAAAGTAGAAGACAATGAAGGAAATATTGCTACGGCAAGATCGTCAGATGGAGATATAGTAATTGCAAGTACTGAAGCGATGATTGATGGAATAAATAAAATTCTTACTAAGAAGAAAATATCTTCTCCAAAAGAACAATTAGCAAATCCATAGTGGGAGAGGGGCAACATACAATGATAATGACAATGACTGAAAAAATCATAGCAGCACATGCAGGTTTAGAAAATAATGACCGAAACATTATTTGAGAAAATATGGAATTCCCATATTGTAGTTGAACGAGAAAACGAACCTTCTTTGATTTACATTGATCGTCATCTTGTTCATGAGGTAACCTCACCGCAAGCATTTGAGGGACTAAGACTCAACAATAGACAGGTTAGACGTCCTGATCTTACAATAGCTACAATTGATCACAATGTACCGACCACTGATAGAAGCTTGCCAATGGTTGATGAAACTTCCTCCACACAAATTAAAACACTAGAAAAGAATTGTAAAGATTTTGGAGTAAAGCTGTTTGGAATTAATGATCCTAATCAGGGAATTGTGCATGTCATAGGACCTCAATTAGGAATTACATTACCTGGAAGTACGATTGTATGCGGCGATAGTCACACTTCTACTCAAGGTGCTTTTGGTGCTTTTGCTTTTGGCATTGGAACAAGTGAAGTTGAGCATACACTTGCAACCCAAACATTATGGCTTGAAAAACCAAAAACCTTTGAAATTCTCGCTACGGGTAAAAGAAGAAATTCATTTGCTGTAACAGCCAAGGACATAATTCTTAGCATAATTAAAAAAATTGGAATTGGTGGTGGAACCGGTCATGTATTGGAATATCGGGGCGATGCAATTAGTGATTTATCTATGGAACAAAGAATGACTATCTGCAATATGTCAGTCGAAGCAGGTTCTAGAGCGGGTTTGATTGCTCCTGATGAAAAAACATTTGATTACATCAATAATAGAGAATATACCCCAAAAAATTATGGCGAGTTAGTTGATACTTGGAAAGATAATCTAATGTCGGATACAAATGCAAAATTTGATAAAAGTTTTACAATTGATGTAGAAAAAATTGAACCTCAGGTCAGTTGGGGAACAAATCCTGCGATGGTATCTGATGTAACAGGAACAATTCCTACTCCTGAAGAATTCGGTCAGAGTAATGAAGTGCAAATTGAAAGTGCAAAAAGAGCATTAGCCTACATGAATTTAGAGCCTGAAACTCCTATTGTAGAAATTCCTATTGACAGGGTATTCATTGGCTCTTGTACAAATGCTAGATTAGAAGATTTGAAAGATGCGGCAGAAATTGTGAGAGGTAAGACAGTCAATCCTGATGTAAACGCAATGATTGTTCCAGGTTCGCAAATGGTAAAACATGAAGCTGAAAAATTGGGATTAGATAAAATCTTCAAGGATGCAAATTTTGAATGGAGAGAATCTGGCTGTAGTATGTGCCTTGGAATGAATCCTGATATTTTAAAACCTGGGGAACGTTGTGCCAGTACATCTAATAGAAACTTTGAGGGACGGCAAGGTTCTGGTGGGAGAACGCATCTTGTTAGTCCTGTGATGGCAGCTGCGTCTGCAATTGCGGGTCATTTTGTTGATGTGAGGGAATGGAGTTAAAATTGGAGTCTTTTTCTAAAGTTACTAGTATAATCACGCCCTTTGATAAAGCAAATGTAGATACGGATCAAATAATTCCAAAGCAGTTCCTTAAACTAATTACAAAATCAGGATTTGGAAAATTTCTCTTTTATGACTGGAGATTTGATCATGATGGAAAACCAAAAAATGATTTTGTTTTGAATAACCCACTATATGAAAATTCTCAAATTTTGGTTACAAATGAAAATTTCGGATGTGGTTCGTCAAGAGAACATGCTGTTTGGGCATTGAAGGACTTTGGATTTAATGTTATAATCTCCCCGTCATTTGCTGATATTTTCTATAGTAATTGCTTCAAAAATGGCGTTTTGCCAATAATTCTTGATATTGAGAAAATTCACAAATTATTGCAGTTTGAAGATGAAGTCGAACTTGATCTAAATTCTCAAAAAATTACACTTGGTGATGAATCCATAGATTTTGAGATTGATTCATATAGAAAGATTAGATTGTTGGAGGGTCTAGATGATATTGATCTTACTCTTAAAGAAGTAGAAAAAATTGAAGAGTTTGAAAATGACTCTTCTATAGTATCAATCTTTTAAAAATGCAATAAATACACAATAATGAAAGGCGGATTGATTGAATACGTCAAAGATAAAATAGAGAATTAAAGTTTTTTAGCACGTTTGAAACTATTGCCGCATCTTGAACAAGTATTTGCATCTTTCTTTTTGTTTAATTCAAAATTCGCAGACCAGCATTTTGGGCAGACAGAAACAGACAAATGATCAACTCATTAAACTAAGGTGGTATTGAATCATTTCTATTATAGTGCGATTAAGAGGAATATGATTATCCCAATTAAGTTTCTCTCGAGCTTTGGAAGCATCTCCAATAAGCACTGGAAGGTCAGTAGGTCGTAATCTAGATTTATCAAGCTGGTAACTCATATCTTCAACTTTATAATATTCACGTGCGATATTCAAAGATATTTCTAGTAATTCGGCAATAGTTATGCCCTTGCCACTAGCCAAATTGTATACATCGCCCCTAGTGCCTTTTTCTATGACCGCCAAATATCCCATGATAGTATCACGAACATCCGTAAAGTCACGAATAGAATCAAGGTTTCCAAGAGTAATATTTTTATGATCCCCTTTGATTCCTTGTGCGATTTGCCTTGTAATTTCACTGGTCACAAACTCATTTCCGCGACGTGGGCCGGTATGATTAAATGCTCTTGTAATATGAACGTCAAGTCCGTAACAAGACACATAGGTTCTACAAGCATCTTCTGCCTGTCGTTTTGACGATCCATAAGGAGAAGTTCCAACTGTTCGTAAAGGATTTGTTTCCTTTACAGGAGCTTCATTAATTACATTATTATTATCGTCGACATCTGGAACTGGCAATATAATATCGTATTTTGATAGCATTGCTTTGTAATGGTCAGTATTTTGTATCACTAATCCGTATTCTTCACTTGAACCAGCATAATGTAAAGCGACGTCTCGAGGAGTGAGTCTCAAGGCTTCAAGCATATTCAGCGTTCCAGTTACATTTGTAGAGTAGGTATCTACAGGTGACGCAAAACTATGTGGTACAAATGATTGAGCGGCTAAATGGTAAATAACGTCTGCTTCGGATTCTTTAATTGCATTAACTATAGAACCCATATCTTGTAAATCACCTTTAATTAATTTGATATTTTTTCTATCAAGGAGATGTTGGATATTTCTAAGGTTAGGATTTGATTGTCTTCTAAGTAAACCGCATATATTGGCACCGACTGTAGAAGATGAAAGAATTTCAGTAAGCCAAGAACCTACAAAACCAGTTATTCCGGTAATAAGGACATTTTTATCCTTCCAATAATTTACATTAACGCGGTTTATTGCATCAATAGTTGTCTCGTTTTGTAAAGTAAGTTGTTCAGACATCAACTATGATTACTAGAACAATAATAAAAATATTTCAGATAAATTTTGCTTGGTCATTATATTAAAAAATATGAGAAAAAGATAATATCGCTATAAAACATGGAGATTTATAGCGATATTAAATATTGAGAATTAGACTCCTGCTATTTCTTTGAATATAGCAGTCCACTCAGCGTGATTGGCCCGTGCCTCAGCGCTTGGGTATCTAAGAAAGTCCATTCCTGCAGGAGTGGCAGATCCCATAGTATGCTTTGTTTTACCTTCGACTGATGGCAAAGCTGCGAATCTTACATCGACATCGCCAATCAATATTTGTGCCTCTTCGGAAGCCAAGAAATTAATCCATATTTTTGCGGCTTCTGTGTTTTCAGATGCTTCAAGGAGTACGGCGGCAGTTGGACCCCACACCATTGGGAAATCGGCTAACTGGAGTATTTCAACAGGCGCTCCGTCCATTTTTGCATTTACTACATCATGTAGTTGACCTACAATACCAATATGATATTCGCCACGTGATACTTCATCAACTTGTGCTCCAGTGCTGCGTTGTCGAACTGGTTGGACATTTGCTTCTAATCGTGTTAAGAAATCAATTGTTGCTTCTGCACCAAGAGTTTCTTCGGCAATAGTAGCCCAGATTCTTGTAGAGGTCGTACCTGTTGTGTAATCATGCATTGTGATTTTACCGTTCCATTTTGGATCAGTAAGGTCGTTCAATGTTTTAGGTAATTCATCTTCGGAGACTAGATTTGTATTATAAACAATTACTTGACCAAGTAAAAGAACACCTTGCCAATATCCGGCAGGATCTTTAAGATCTGCAGGCCAGTTATCAGAATTTGGTGACTTGTATGGTTGTGCAAAGCCGTCATCTACCAAAGATAATGAACCAGGAAAACTGAGCATTACTACGTCAGCTGTTTTTGCTCCTGCGTCAATCTCAGTAGAGATTCGAGTATAGACCTCGGAAGGAGATCCTCGAACATAATCGATTTTTATATCTGGGTAGGCTTCATGAAATGCATCAATAGTTGTTTGCATGTCTTCTGCATCGACACTTCCATAAACCAATACGGTGCCCGAACCTGATGGTCCGCTATTGAAAAAAGTTAAACCTGCTATTACAAGAATTGCGATTGCAACTACTGCGACTAACAGATTACGATTCTGTGCTAACATACCTCAGATTAATGTAAATATTTATATCTGTACCCTGTTAGAATTATTATAACAATGGTAAATAGGTGATAAAATTAGAAACTGCAAGCAGTAAACATCCACATGTAAAAAAAGGAAGAGTCAGAGAGAACATAATCAACCAATTATCTCAGCAGCCATATTCATTGACTGACCTTTCTAGAATACTAAAGGTATCAAAACCAACCATAAGTTATCATTTAACTAATTTAATCAAAGATAAGATAATTGAAATTTCTGGAACCAAGAGTGGAAGAGGAGGATTTAGATCAAAACTTTATGTATTAAAACATAATTTAAACACTACACTCCCCATCTCATCTTCGGATTCTCATTATTTGGATTTATTATCAGGAATATTTGAGAGTAATAAACTAGAATGGACGGTAGAAAAGAATGTCAAACTAGGTAAAGAAATACAACTATTCCTATTTCATGCATTCAGGTTATTGAGAAATGTTACAAAAACAAGACATCACGACATACTAAGAAATTATGGAAAGAGAGTAGGTAAAGAAGTAATTGCTAAAAAATTCAACAGTAATTTAAAAGATAATTTGAATGGATTATCAGAATTTTTTGAAGAAAATGAAATAGGAAATATTAAAACAATGTTAAGTGATGAAAAATATCATCCGGAATACAAGTTCCAGTGTTTAGGGTGTTTTCAAGCAAGAGAAAATGGAGGCCCTGTTTGTAATTTTACAAAAGGGATGATTGAAGGTTTTCTAGAATACAATTATGGGGACAGATATGAAATTGGAGAAAGGCAGAAAGATGGAAATTTATATGAATCATGTGTATTCCCCATGAGAAGAACAAAAAAACGTGGAAGGGCAGAAGCAATAAATATTGGATGATTTATTCTTTTAAAACATAAACAGAATGAATTGAATCAAACATGGACCAAAGTATATCCTCGGTAAATAATACGGAATCTACTGCTTTTAGTTGCATTTCATAAGAATCGGCGTATTTCACAATAATATTGAGGGCTATTTGGCTGTCTTTCCGAGCTTGGGCCGATAAGGACATGAAGTAACCAAGTCCATTAGGATCAATAAAATCTCCATAATGTTTAGACAAAGCATAAACGCGTTTATCGATTGCAGCTGACAAGAATAGTTGATTAAGGGAAGTTGCAATTCCCTCAAACCAAGAATGTGTCTTAACATAATTTAATAATGAATCAGATGCAATACGTACACCTGGCAAATAATTGTCTAAATACAGTGATTTTTTATTCATACCTGTTGATTCGGCGAATTTAATCCATCCTTGTATAGCACCTTCAGATTCTGAATAGCCATCGTATTCCAGTATTCGTGAAATCCAAAGCCTACGAACGTCAGATAGAGGGCAGTTAGAAATCACCGCGCCGTCTTTCAATGGAATCATATTTTGATAATAGAACCAATTAGTGATCCATCCGTGTATTTGAGTTTTGTTTAGTTTACCTTCGTATAAGAGCGTGTTAAATGGATGCTTATCAGGATAGCGTTTTTTTGCTTCGCTTTTGATCAGTGCAAGAAACTTGTTTCGAGGTAATGGTTTCTTGTTTGTCATAGAAAAATATAGGCAGAATCTAATAAAAACAATACGTAATCAATATATTGGTTTGCATACTATTCAGAATCGACGTCAAATGAAGAAATTTTACTTTGTTTTAGGAGTGGTACTTGTAATAGTTGGCTTATTGGTATATCAGTCAGTAATGGAACAAGTTAGAGAGTTTGAAGAGTTGATAAGAGGAGTTGAAGAAGCAGGTGATAATGCAAAGATAGGAATAGAACGAGTAGGGTTGGACATTCAGCAGACGGAAAACATTAGCGCTCGAATAAAGACTTCGATGCTTGTAAGTAAAGGATTAGGCGGATTGGGCGCATTCCTACTTATTTATTCAACATATGAAGAATTAATAAAATTAAAAAACAGATTCGTTTAGGTTTTATCTGTAAAATTAAAATAGGCTAATTAATTGTGATGGAACATAGTAATACGTGAGAAGAAGAGATTTAATTTTAGGTATAACCTTTCTTTCATTAGGTCTTTTGTTATATCAATCGGCATTGAACCAGAATGATGAGATTGAAGAGTTTATCGTAGTAGAATTGGATGTCGGAAATTTAACTCAACAAATGTATTGTGTAGTAATGATCGATAATCAATGCGAAGTTAGAGATGTAGAATATGGAGGAAGGTCTATTGAGGAACTTGATAAAATGACCGATCGAATGGAAAATACAATAGCAAGGGGCAGAGTATCTTTTGTTATAGGTATATTTTTAACATTATTTTCGATCAAGAAGGAGTTACTAAGAACTAAAAGTTACTTGTGGGATTAGATTATTTTTTTAAGACTTTATCGACGTCGGTATTAAATGCCTCGTCGGTTGTGACATGGTTTTTAAATAAATTTTGGAATAATTGTCTATCCTCACCAGTATTGTTTATTACGTCGAGCGATGGGAAAATCGAGTATTTTTCATCAGGCAGTATATTGGAAATCGAGTATTTAGAATCGGATTCTATATAGGCGGGGACTCGGATGTAGTTATTGCCAATCATATTCTGACCTTCTTTAGACAGTATATAATCAATAAATAATTTAGCAGATTCTAGATTACTAGAGGTCTTTAGTATAGAGGCAGCAGTAGCGGAGATGTATAAAGGAATATCTGAGAGCACGAGTCGCTCAATAGGAAGATTCTTGTCTTTTGCACGAAGATATTCATAAAACATAACTGTAAGGCCGATATCACTTTTTCCAAGACTGACACTGCCAAGAACGTGTCTGAACAATGGCCAAAGTTGTAAATTTTGATGTGAAAGTAAATTTATGAAGCTGCGCCAATCTATGTCAATCAAATTACTACGAAGAGAAGATATCCAATTACTTCCAAATGTTCCAAGGGTTATGTCATGTATAGATATACGGTTTTTCCATCGATTGTCAAGTAGGTCTTTAGAGCTTGTAGGAACCTCGTCAATATCAACAAGTTCACGATTGTAGATTTGCATAGTAGGTAAGAGGACAACTGATGTCCAGAATCCTTCTGAATCTTTGAATGGCTCGGGTATATTACGTCTTTCGGGAGAGCTATAAACTTGAAATAAGTCTTGATTTTGCATCTGTAGATGGGGAGAAATTGCACTCAGAACTATATCTGCGGACGAACCGGTGTTTGATAAATCATGTGTAATTTGTGTAGACATGGGAGGAGGCGTTCCATATACATATTTACGTGAATATTCAATTTTGATGTTTGGATGAACTTTATTGAAACCAATTATCCAAGAATCGAATTCCCAGGTTTCGATTGTGCCATAAATAATTAGTTTATCAGTACTCAATTTTTGATCCTACGTCTAGTTACTATTGTAGCATAGATTATAGATACAAGAGTGATTGCAAATAATAGATAATCGTAAGATGATTCAGAAGATTCGTCGGCGGACATAGAGACAAGGATGCCAGGATTATTGCCAGTTAATGTGCCGCCTCCCATTGGAAACACAACCATCATAGAGCCTTTTGCATCAGCGCCAATAGAAGGACCGGCAGAGCCCATTGAATTGAAAGGTATGGAATTAAGGATTGTTCCATCTTCTATGTCGATAGCATAGAATGTTCCGCTGCGATCTATTGAATACAATACATCGGCGCTTACAATTAGAGAAGCGCTTTGTATTCGATCAGGGATGGTTATTTGCCATTTTAATTCAGAAGTAGATAAATCAATAGCGTATATGGAACCATTTGTTGGCAGATCTAGATCAAGACGGTATACATAGCCGTCAATAACTTCTCCTTTGTATTCTAACTGTCTTGCAAGAACAGTTCCACAGACATTCTGAGAGGGGATATATGCAACGTTATCGGCAACAGACATTCCAGCAAATACACCGCCCAATTGACTAGGGCAGAATATTTCACCGACATACTTGGTTTGGGATGCATGCATATCGGATTGATTTTCAGTGTTTTCGTTTGTTAGATTATAACTTTCTGGGCCAAAATGCACAGGCTCATGGATTAGATCCCCAGTGAGAGCATCTACTACATACAAATAATTACTTTTTGAAGCAGCAATGATTGCTTTATGGTCTACGCCATTTACAGAAATAGTCGTATAAACAACTTTCCAACCGGGATCGTTATTATTGATATCATGAGTGCTTATCTGGTGATACCATTTTAGAGTTCCAGAATTTATATCAAGTGCGACAATAGAGCTTGAGAATAGGTTAGGACCAGGACGGAGAGCTGCGTCAAATTGATTTGCAGGTTCGCCTGTCAAAAGAAACAATGTTTCAGATTCTTCGTCAATTGCAACTAATCCCCAAGATGTACCTCCAGCAATATAATTAGTATAGCCCCAATCATTTTCAAAGGGTAGAATATTACCCAATTTTGCTTGACCGTATCCCCAATTTAATTCACCGCCTGCAGGTGGTGAAGAAAACCACTGCCAAACTAACTCTTTAGTTTCTAGATCATAAGCAGATACATATCCACGTCCGCCGAATGCATTTCCCTGTGCCCTAGTTATCAGAAGATTATTATGAAAAGCAGGTGCAAATGGAGAGAAATATTGGCCGTTATTTCCAGGGATATTAGAGCATGTTTCAGGTAATTCGAATACTATGTCGCCGGTTGTTAAATCGAGGCCGTAGATAGAACATTCGCTAGTCTGAATATACACAGCGTCTTCGTGTATTGTAAGTGATCTCATAGCAAGTCGTTTTGCCCAAACTTCAGTATTCTTAAAATCATTAATATCAGGTTTAAAAGACCATAACGGACTACCATCGATAGCATCAATTGCATAAACTTCATTGTAACCAGTTGCTACATATACAATTCCTTGGTAAATCAATGGAGTAGTCTGAATGCCTTCAGGAGGAACTATATCATCGTCTAGAGGTTCTACACTATCAAATTGATAAATCCAATTAAGTTCTAAGTTTTTAACATTATCTTTTGAAATTACGGTTTGTGGACTAAAACCCGTATTGTACTTGTCAAATGCAGAATACTTCCAATCAAAAACACTTTCCGAACTCACAGTAGAGACATTACCGACAAATAATAAGAATATTGAAAAAGTTAATAGCTTATACAACAGACTTCTAAACATAGAAAAGAGCAATAAAGCTTCACAATAATGAGAAAAATAATTCATTTTTGGGTAACTAAAGCAATTTTTCTAAAGAAAGTACGTATTGGAAGTAAAATTAGATTTAATGAACAAGATTAATTGTGGAGATACCCTAGATTTAATGAAGAATATAGAATCAAATTCTGTACATCTAGCAATAACGTCGCCGCCGTACAATGTAGGAAAAGACTATGACAGTCACAATGATTCAATGGAATATGATGAATATTTGAATTGGTTGACAAAAGTTTGGATTGAGACAAAGAGAGTATTAATAGATGGAGGAAGATTTGCATTGAATGTAGGTCCTACAGGAATAAGAGATTTCAGGCCTTTGCATCATGACTTGTCAAACAGATTAAGAGAGATCGGAATGATATTCAGGACAGAAATTTTATGGTATAAACAGACAATGTTGAAAAGAACGGCATGGGGAAGTTGGAAGAGTCCAAGTAACCCGCATATAATTCCATCATGGGAATATGTATTAATTTTTAGCAAGAATTCCATGAAACTAGAAGGAGACAAAACAAAATCAGATATTACGAGAGATGAATTTCTCAATTTCTCCGACGGTCATTGGAACATACTGCCTGTTACAAAAAATAGAAAAGGTCATCCTGCGCCATTTCCAGAAGAATTGATCTACAGATTAATAAAATATTATTCGTACGAAGATAATACGATATTAGATATGTTTGGAGGAACGGGCACCGTAGCTTCCGTTGCTGCAAAAAATAACAGGGACTTTATACATATAGATATATCCGAAGAATATTGTGAAATTGCATCGAACCGAATAAAAAAAATAGATTAAGATTGAATTGCTTTAATTGTGTTTTTCCACCAATAAGACATCTCAGGTGACATGTTAGAATCAAATGGAAGATAGAAATTAATACGATCCAGCAGGCCAGAATATTTTTTTGTAGCAAGAGGAGCAATTTCGTTAGGATCTCCAATTATTGCAACAGTTTCAAGAATTTCATCAGTAATTAGTTCGGGCATGTCCTTAAAATTACCAGAAGAAGACAATCGATTAAGTTCCTTGGCAATGTCACCCCAACCATGCGTCTCAAGCACCTTAGAATATGTAGGGGTGGATGAGTAAAATGCAATCTGTGATCGAACAAATTCCCTGGTTTTTATCATTGAATCAGAATCAGGGCCAGTAATAACGAAGGCAGATCCGCTTATTGAAACGTCTTTAATATTGCGATCGTTAGATTCGCAGCCAATTCCAACATTTGGAATAATAAAATCTTCTATGTATTCTCGAGTATGCAAAGGATGAACATGAAAACCATCGCATATTTCCCCTGCTGCTTTACATAGAGATTCATTTACACCAGCAATATAGATAGGGATGTTAGGATGGTCTATAGGTCCAGGATTAAAGAAAGGAGTCATAAGATTTAGCTTATAGTACTTTCCATTAAAATTCAAAGGAGTTTGAGTTTGCCAACAATCCCATATGTGGCGAATGCATGAAATTATTTCCTTGAGTTGAGAAACAGGAGAATCCCATGGCATGCCGAATCTTCTTTTTACATGAGATCTTACCTGTGTACCAAGACCTAGAAAGAATCTTCCATTAGAAAGCTGCGAAAGGTCCCATGAAGTATAAGCAAGAACCATAGGACTTCTTGCTAATGCAACAGAAATAGCAGTACCTAATTTAATTTTATTTGTGTTTTGAGATGCAATAGAAAGAGGAAGAAACGGATTATGCTTGGTTTCACTAGTCCATATGCAATTAAAACCAATTTCCTCAGCAGCGATAGATAATTTAGAAATATCATTAATCGAATAATCAGCAAAAACGACGTCAATATCCATTAAGGGATAATGAATCTAATTGAATATAAAAAATAAGGACAATAATTCGTCGTGTATAGTTTTTACGCGGTATAGAAATGAACATGAAAACGCTTTGAACGATTGGAAAAGGCTAGCTTAACTAGTCGCCCGAAGGCTTCTAGCTTACACTACCAAACCATCAACGTTATCTTCTATAACGATTCTTCGTTGCAACAATTTCCCGAAGGAAATCATAAACAACAGGCTGTCTTTTCTCGGGAGTGGCTTCGAGCTTAGATGCATTCAGCTCTTATCCACAACAGCTTAGCTGCCCGGCATTGCTCTATCGAACAACCGGTAGACCAGAGGCCGCGTTGATCTGTTCCTCTCGTACTAAGATCAACTTCCCCTCAGACAACCACCGCTTCCATCAGATAGAGACCGACCTGTCTCACGACGGTCTAAACCCAGCTCACGTTCCCCTTTAATGGGCGAGCAGCCCCACCCTTGGCTCCTGCTGCAGAACCAGGATGGGAAGAGCCGACATCGAGGTACCAAACCGCGGGGTCGATTGGAGCTCTCACCCGCGACGAGCCTGTTACCCCTGGGGTAACTTTTCTGTCACCTCCAGCCCCCAACAGTGGGGACTTGAAGGATCGCTAGGTCATGCTTTCGCAGCAGAATTCTTTGTTGTTCAGAATCCTGTCAGGCTGGCTTTTGGCCTTGCCCTCAAAAGTGGATTTCTGACCCACCTGAGCCAACCTTAGAGCCCCTTCGATATCTTTTCAAAGGGGTGCCGCCCCAGCCGAACTGCCCACCTGCCGATGTCCCTCAAAATGAGGTTAGTGACGTAACTCTAAGATACCGGTGTTACACTTTTGCCTATCACATACCCAAAAGTATGTGCATAACGGCTCCCGGTTACTCTCTGAAATTAGAACCGCATCACAACAACAAGCTGCAGTAAAGCTCCACAGGGACTTCTCTTCCCGATGGAAGTCGATGGACTGTTCGTCCACCTAATGTGGGTTCACGGAGTTGCAGATAGGGACAGTAGGGCCCTCGTTGAACTATTCATGCACGTCGGAACTTACCCGACAAGGCATTTGGCTACCTTAAGAGAGTCAGAGTTACTCCCGGTGTTAAGCGGCCCTTAGCTCAATTGAACTTGAGTTTTAGGTACCGCCACTGACCAAGTTTCAAAGACTATACACATCCTTGCGGACTAGCAGTCTCCTGTGTTTTTATTAAACAGTCGGGACCCCCTTGTTACTGCGACCTGCTATTCCTATTCCTCATAAAAAAAGCAGGCATCCTTTCTTCCGAAGTTACAGGACTAATTTGCCGAATTCCCTTACCTACTTTATACTCCACACACCTAAGGCTTCTAACCTAAAGACACCAGTGTCGGATCTTGGTACGGACTCAGTATATTCAATTTATAATAATTTTCAATGTCCCCCAGAATTTAGTGAACCAACCCAATGGTTGGCCATTCTTAACTCGGAATAGTTCTCGTCATTACGACACTCCCTAAACCTAGAATAATTAGACAGAGCGACGGCTCTGCTCACCATATCTCGAAGCGTATACTATAAATTAACGAATACACCAAGGCACAAGAATATTAACTTGTTTCCCTATTCGTGCAAGTCCCTTCGGATTACACTTAGGACCGGCTAACTCCTGGTCGACGACGCGTTGCCAGGAAAACCTTGCTTTTACGGTGGTGAAGATTCTCACTTCACTACGCTGCTACTACCACCAGGATCTGCAATAGAAAGCGGTCCATAGGATCTCACGACCCTACTTCGATCCACTCTCTACGCCCACCTACCACACACGATATAATTCGTGGTCTATAGTATCGGTAATTAACTTTAGCCCCGTCCATTTTCGAGGCGTAAGAACTCGACAGGTGAGTTGTTACACATTCTTTAAAGGATGGCTGCTTCTAAGCCTACCTTCCTGCTGTCTTCGTTCAAACACACTCTTCCGTTTGACACTTAGATAATATTTTGGGACCTTAACTATAGTCTGGGTTGCTCCCCTCTCGGTTATGAGGCTTACCCCACATAAACCCGTCTCCAAGCTTCTTCCATATTGGCACATTCGGAGTTTGAAGGAACAGTAGAAGCTTTCGCCTCCGAACTAATTCTATCAGTGCTCTACAACGCCAACAATGTCCACTCAGGCTAGACTGAGATCTACTTCGGTGGGAACTAGCTATCACTCCGCTAGATTGGCTTTTGGCCCCTTGCCGCAGGTCTGGGGACTGATTTGCACGTCAAGACCCTTTCGGACCTCTACCCAGATTTCTCCAGGCTTCATCCTGCCCACGGCACGATCGCGGAGTTTCTAGTCTTTATGCTATGACTAAAGGCCCTTTCAGACCCCTTCTCTCAAATTGAATAATCAAAAATGCAGAATGTCGGTTTCCCTTCGCTTACAAGCTTAAAACTTTTAGGCTCGCCATAACAAAAAACTCCCTGGCCCGTGTTTCGAGACGGAATGTACAACTCTGGAACGCATATCTTACAAAAATTCTTGCGAATAAAAGTAAGATACAGATGTTCCTTTCAAGCCATACAATTATGTAACTATTTGGTTTCATGCGCTTTTCACACCCCTTTCAGGGTACTTTTCAGATTTCTCTCACGATACTATTCACTATCGGTCTTGAGTTGTATTTAGTCTTGGAGGCTGCTTTCCCCCATATTCACTAGCCACTGTCAAGGCCAGTTACTCAGTAACAAAAACATTAACCTTCCTATGTACTTTGTCTACGGGAATATCACCCTCTATGTTGAATCTTTCCAGATTACTTCAACTAGTACTGAAAGGCATGCGTTAATGCACATACCCCACATCTCTCTAATGTTACCACTAGAGATTCGGTTTGGACTATCCCCATTTCGCTCGCTGCTAGTGAGGGGATCTCAATTGATTTCTTTTCGCCCTCTTACTCAGATGTTTCATTCCAGAGGTTTCGCGTTCCAATAAATTGGAACTTTAAAAATTCAAGAAGAATTTTTAAAAGGAAGTCCCATTCGGGCATCCTCGGATCGAAGGTTCCATGCACCTACCCGAGGCTTATCGTAGCTTGGCACGCCCTTCATAGCCACTCAAGCCAATCAATCCACCAAATAGCGTCTCTGCGTAGTTTATGATCATCTCTATACGCTATACGCAACTATACACGACGATAATTGTGTTAAACACTACGTCCTTCACTCTTCAAGATCTTTGAAGAGTTGCATTTAAATATGACATCTTGAAATTTTTAGTCAAAACTGTACTCCCTATCACTATTTATTCTAAGGAGGTGATCCGGCCACAGGTTCCCCTACGGCCACCTTGTTACGACTTCTCCCCCCTTGTCGAACCTAGGTTCGATAATGTCAAAGAGACACTATCTCCCCCAAACCCAACTCGGGTGAAGCGACGGGCGGTGTGTGCAAGGAGCAGGGACGTATTCACCGCGCGATGTTGACACGCGGTTACTAGGGATTCCAGATTCATGAGGGCGAGTTGCAGCCCTCAATCACAACTGGGGTAGGATTTTGGGATTGCCTCATTCTCTCGAATTCGGTACCTATTGTGCCTACCATTGCAGCCCGCGTGTGGCCCAAGAGTTTCGGGGCATACTGACCTGCCGTGGCCCCTTCCTTCCTCCGTTTTATCAACGGCAGTCCCATTAACTAGCTCCGCCAACCTTTCGATCAATGGAAGCAATTAATGGTAGGGGTCTCGCTCGTTGCCTGACTTAACAGGACGCCTCACGGCACGAGCTGTCGACGGCCATGCGCCTCCTCTCAGCTTGTCTGGTAAAGTCTTCAGCTTGACCTTCACTCTGCTGTCTCTCCTGGTAAGGTTCCCGGCGTTGACTCCAATTGAACCGCAGGCTTCACCCCTTGTGGTGCTCCCCCGCCAATTCCTTTAAGTTTCAGCCTTGCGACCGTACTCCCCAGGCGGCAAGCTTAACGGCTTCCCTGCGGCACTGCATTAACACGTGGCTAATGCATCACCTAGCTTGCATCGTTTACAGCTGGGACTACCCGGGTATCTAATCCGGTTCGCTACCCCAGCTTTCATCCCTCACCGTCGAGCGCGTTCTGGTGGACCGCCTTCGCCACTGGTGGTCTTCCACGGTTCAGAGGATTTTACCCCTACCCGTGGAGTACCGTCCACCTCTCCCGCCTCCTAGTTTTGTGGTATCTCATGCAGTTCAATTGTTAAGCAATTGATTTTAACATAAGACCTACAGAACCGGCTACGGATGCTTTAGGCCCAATAATCGTCCCGACCACTCGGGGAGCTGGTATTACCGCGGCGGCTGACACCAGACTTTCCCTCCCCTTATTCAATAAACTATTTAGATTTACCAAAAGCTACATTCAGCATGTTGCACTCGGATTAACCTTGTCGTGCTTTCGCACATTGCAAAGTTTTCGCGCCTGCTGCGCCCCGTAGGGCCTAGACCCTTTTCTCAGTGTCCATCTCCGGGCTCCTTCTCTCAAAGCCCGCACCGGTTATCGGCTTGGTAGGCCATTACCCCACCAACAACCTGATCGGTCGCAGTCCCATCCTAAAGCAATTAATCAAACATGCTCGACAATCCTTTAAGTCATAAACCGATTCCAGGAAAAATGACCTATCATATATTAATCCCAGTTTCCCGGGGTTATCCATGTCTTTAGGGTAGGTTGACCACGTGTTACTGAGCCGTATGCCACACTTCTTACATAGTTAAGAAATGTTCGACTCGCATGGCTTAATCTCTATCCGATAGCAGTCGGGTCCGGCAGGATCAACCGGATACATTGGGAGTACAGTTTTAATTTCTAAAACAAGATATCATATATCAGATTCAAATTATATTGAATCGTCATTTTTGTTTGCGAATCTGGAGGTCGTAATGTCATTGCGTTAGCAAATCTCCGTGCGTAACTCAACTACGACGCCGCCAAGCGAAACGCAGAAATTTATTTACGTGTATTCAGGATATAAAGATTTGTTATTAGAAGGAATCTATACTATTTACCAGTTGATAGAGATCTGCATATGATTTTTTATTAGATGTTATCTGTTTTTTGACTTTTTTGATTATTTTAATGAATTGGTCATTATCGTTTTTAGCAATTAGATTTTCAATAGAATTAACATTGGAAGTAAAATTTAACAAAACTTCGTTAAATTGTTTGTTGCTCATTTGTAAGGAAGAGATTACTTCCGGACTATCATGTAGTATACCAGATGCGAGTAAATATTGTATAGTGAATGAAGTTCCAGAAATATCTTTTAGATGGGGAATTTTATCCAGTGATAATATGAATGATAAATTAAGAAAATAAACAAGTGATATGACATAAGCCATAGATTTGTCATGTTGATTAGCAGTACAGACTACCAATTTAGAATTTGGAAACAGAGTGTTGAATAGTTTTTTTTCAGATATTGCAGATTTAATTGGAACGAGAATGAATTTCTGAGGTTTGAATATATTTGCACCAGGACCGAATAATGGATGAATACTCATTAACTTAGTAGAACTGTAAGACGATTTTTTCAGGTTAGAAATTATTTGTTTTTTCATAGATGAAATCTCAATAATAGCCTTAGTGTCGTCAGAGTGTTTTAATACGTCATTAATAATTTTGTTAGTAGTTTCAATTGGAACACTTATAACAATAATGTCAGATTGAAGAACACAGTCTCGAATAGATTTAAAGATATTAGATTTTCGACTTTTTTTTGTTTTTAACTTTCTGCTGTAAAGACCAACTGAATAGCCATTTTCAGAGAAGTATTTTGTAAACCACTTGCCCATATTTCCACTAGCGCCAATAATTCCAATCTTCTTCTTTTGTGGAGTTCTGAGTTTCATCAAATGATTCTGTTCGCGGGAAATAGTTTCGTCTATAATTAATTTCAAGAGAGTTTTACTGAAATTTTTATTCAGGTTAAGAGATTCAGATTCTTTTTGTATGGATTTGTATAATCTTTGTTCTTGAGCAGGATCGACCAGTGGCAAGTTTAAGTTATTTTTTAAAACAGCAACTTCACGACCTAATTCAAGACGCTGAGAAAGAAGGCCTAGGATTTCAATAGTGATTTTTTCAATAGATTTTCTGGATTGCTTTAATTTATTCTTGTCGTTCAAATCAACCACTATTTAATAACAGAATTTATTTGTCCAGAACGTAAACCATGATCGGCAAGTACTAAAGCAGCTACACTTTCAACAATTGGCACCGCTCTAGGTAATACACACGGATCATGCCTACCCTTTACAACAAGGTCTTCGGCCTTTTTTGATTTAAGATTAAATGAAGATTGTTTCTTCAATATTGATGAAGGAGGTTTGAATGCAATTCTGAATTCAATAGGCATTCCGTTAGATATGCCTCCCAAGATGCCTCCAGAATTGTTGGTTTTAGTAGTAATTTTTTTTCTAGTAACGGAATATTGGTCATTATTCTCAGAACCAAGTATTTTAGTAGATTCGAAGCCTTTACCAAATTCAACGCCTTTGACAGCAGGAATGGAAAACATAGCACGGCTGATTTCTGAATCAAGTGCAGAGAATATAGGTTCGCCAAGGCCAACGGGTACATTAATTATTTGGCATTCTATAACACCGCCCAAACTATCTCCGGATTTTCTTGCTTTAATTATAGCATTAGACATCTTTTTTGCAATTCTTGAATCAGGGCATCTAACGTCGTTGGAATATCGATTTTTCTTGGCAGATTTAAAATCAGATGATGATTTTATCTTTCCAATTTCTTTCACATAAGCAATAATATCCGTGTTAAAACTTGTTTTTAGTAGTTTTTTTGCGACTACGCCCCCCATTACAAAACAGGCAGTAAGTCGGGCAGAGAAATGGCCACCTCCCCTATAATCATTAAATCCACCGTATTTTTCCCAGGCTGTGAAATCTGCGTGACCAGGACGCGGAGTTTTCATAATATTGTCATAATCTTCAGATCGAGTGTCCTTATTTTTGATGGTCATGCATATTGGAGAACCTGTTGTATAGTCGTTAAAAATGCCAGATAATATTTCAACTTGGTCTTGTTCTTTTCTCTGAGTAGTGAGTTTAGAGATACCAGGTTTTCTAAGGTCTAATTCTTTTTGTATTTCTTTGGAAGTAATTGGAACGCCAGAAGGGCATCCGCTGATGACACAGCCAATTGAATGTCCGTGACTTTCTCCAAAAACAGTCAATGCAAAACGTTCGCCAAGAGTACTCCAAGTCATCAATTAATCACCAGTTTTCCCGAGAGTGAATTTATATCATCAATAAAATTAGGATAAGAAACATCAATACTTTGTCTTCCGATAACTTCAATTCCCTCTGAATTTAGGCCGATTAATGAGAATGCCATAAACAATCTATGGTCGTCGTAGGAATTAAGCCTACAGGGTTTTATAGAATTTGGAGCTTCGATAATCAAAGTATCATCAGATTCAATTATATTAGCTCCGGTTTTCTTCAATTCAGATGAGATAAGTTTCAGACGATTTGATTCTTTATACTTAGTATGTTCAATACCAGTAATTTTAACAGAGTTAGATGAAATTAATGATAAGACAGAAACAGCAGGTAATAAATCAGGGCATGAAGATAAGTCAAAAGTTCCGCCGTTCAAATTACCTTCAGAGGAAACAGTAAATGATGAATCGTCGTTATTTATTACAGAGGCGCCCATTTGAGAAATAATATTTATAATATTTCTATCAGATTGAGGCATATCTTGTCCGTCCATAATTACCGTAATTTCGCCATGAGAAAGTATTGCGCCTGCAAAAAGAAATGCAGCTGCAGAGAAATCACTAGGAATATTAATTTTATTGCAAGAATATTTACTGGGTTCGACTGTAAACAGATTATTATTTTTTGTAACTAGCCCGCCGAATTTATCAATCATAAAAAGAGTAGAATCAATATATGGTCCAGATACAACTGGTTCAATTAATTTAATAGTAGTTTCATTATCGGCTTTAGAACATGAAATTAACAAGGATGAAATGAATTGTGAAGATATTGAGCCAGAAATCTCAGTATATCCGCCTTCTATTCCTCCTCCTTCAACAACAATAGGAGGGGTTCCGTCGTCGGCAATAGATTTACAAGAGACGCCAAGGTCATTTAGAGAATCAATCAAGGGTTGCATAGGGCGTTTCTGAATACTAGAATCACCGTCGAGTTTAGTTAAACCTTCAGGGATTAAAGCAGAAATAGAAGTTAAGAAACGCAGAGTAGTTCCAGAATTTTCTACGTGGAATTTTCCAGGATTAGATAATACAGAAGGAGGGGTAAAGTCCAACGAAGATTCAAGATTATCAACTTCAGCGCCGAGATTTATGCAGGAAGTTAAGGTTGCACGAGTATCACGAGAGAGTAATGGATCAACAATCAGAGTAGGGGAGTTAGATAATACACTTAAACAAAGTGCTCTATGAGTGTAACTTTTGCTGTTTGGGGGTTTTATAGTTCCTTTAAGGATTGAGGGTTTTACAATGACGCTATCCATTAAATCACAGTCCTTTTCCATTATTAATTTTAGCATTTATAATATCACCGTCTAGATTTTTCCATGAATCAAGTATAGATGACTTGTTTTCAGATAGACAAATCACACCGACGGAAGGACCAGTGCCAGATAGACCAGCGGCCAGAGCATTGTTTTTTAGTGCAAGAATTGCAGATTCGTTTGATTGTTTTAAGATTCTAGAATATATCATGCCATTAAGAGACATAGCACTAAGGTAATTTCCTTCTAAAGTCATAGAGATTAGTGTGTCAAGAGAGTGAATGAATTCGTCAGAGCCAGAATAATCTACGTCTTTTGTATAGGATTTATGATCGGGAACATGAATCAATATTGAATAATCGTCATCGACGATAACGCGCGATAATAACTCATTAGATAAGTTATTAGTAACTACCAGACCGCCTAGAAAACATGCAGCGGTATCATCAAGAGCTCCAGTAATTGTTACGCCGGAATTTTTCGAGGCTTGAACAGATAAATCAAGGATTTCTTTTTCAGTCATTGTAATTTCAAAGGCCTTTAAACAAGATAAAATAATTGCAGTGGCAGCTGCGCTTGAACTTTTTAGACCTCGTCCGATTGGTATGTCAGAATTAACAGTAATCTTGGCGCCGCATGATTCAGAAGTTTTCATTTTGACTAATTTAAAACATTCTTGAGCTAATCCCGTATTTTCAGATTTATCATTATTAATAATTACTTCGACAAGATTATCAGAAGTGAGTGTAACCTCTGCGCATGTCTCCAACGATATACCCAATGCAGAACCTTTACCCGTAGCTATAGCATTTACTATTGATATTGCACCATGAACAATTGACAAAGTTTTCATATCATTCACCCAATAAATTCAATATTTTAGCATTAAGAGAATCAGTGTTCGAAGATATTCCAGTCCAAATATTGAATGACAACTTTGCTTGGGCGATTAACATTTCATATCCATAAATAACATCGGCATGAATGCTTTTCATCTGTTTTATGAAATTTGTTTCTTTTGGAACATATTCTAAGTCATATGCAATTTTTATATTTAATTTCTCATTGAACATGAAACTTGTATTAGTTTTATTCAAAGGGACAGTATTGACTAGAATATCGATATCAGATAAAGAATCAATGTTCTGTTGAGTTAATTTATCACAGGATATAGAAATATCAGAATTGAGTCTTGAGATATTTGCTTTAGCATTTTCAAGACTGCGATTAAGAATTATAATTTCTTTACAATTTGCTCGTATAAGACCATGTAATACAGCTTTAGAAGCTCCGCCGGCTCCAAGAATAACTGCTTTTTTATTATCAAAGTTCTTAATCTTGCCGTGAAGAGGAGTCATGAATCCTTCTACATCCGTATTATATCCAATTAATTTTTTATTATCGTGTAGGATTGTGTTAACTGCGTTTACTTCTTGAGCAAGAGGATCAAGAGAATCAAGGTGTTTCAGGATATTAGTTTTATGAGGAATTGTTACATTAAATCCACGAAAATTCAATTTACAAAGTGTATCAATGACACCTTTCAGATTAGCAGAATCAACATTGATTGTTATATATAGGCCATTCAAGTTGTTGGATTTTAATAAGTTATTATGAATGGTAGGGGACAAGGAATTTTTTATTTCATTACCCAATAAACAATATAGTATTTGATCAGAATTATTTTCCATAATAATCACAAACTATTATACAAAGTTTGAATATATTTCCGCCAGTGTATCCAGCTTAATTTGGCCAGGAGCCACTGCTTTATTGCCTGAGAAACAGTATATGAAAGGAGCGCCAAGCACCGGAGATAGAATTCTTGTTATTGAACCAGTTTCACCCATACAAAATGCCAATAATTGGAACTTGGATTTTTCAAACCTAGAATATAAATTAAAGACTTTATTGCAATCGTTCAAAGAATTTGCATATGTTGCAATTTTTATGATTTGCTTTGGATGAGTAAGTTTGCTAGAAATATTTTTTATTAGGCGTTCTAAAGAATTTGTAGAAGGAGTAGATTTGAAATTATGCCAAGAAATGATTAGATTTTTTTCATTCTTGAATAAGGAATAATTTTTATTGAAGGTATCAGATTCAATGTCTTTTATTGAGTTCTTTATGTCAAGTAATTCTATCAAGATTTGAAGCCGATCAGGTTCAGAGATACTAGAAAGCCCACCTTGATGTTTGCCTCTAAAAGTGAGAATAAGTTTGTTCTTATGGGCGTCGGATAATGCTTGAATTTTATCTATGGAAAATGAATTCAATGAATCCAAACGGAGTTCAGCAAGATGTGCGCCAGATTTAAATGCGGAATTAACGTCGGACATTAATTTAGAAGTATTAGGAGCAGTTATTGAAACGCAGAATTTAGGATCTTGAAATCTATTTTTCAAGGATGTATTCGTCTACCTCCATACCGAAATGTCTTCCCTTATTTGGTTCAGTCTTAACAAGAATTTTGTCGCCAACTTTAAGTGAAGTTGTGGAGATAGGCTTGCCATTATCTTTAACAAAGGCAATAGTTTCTGCATTTTGTATCAAAACACCGCCGATTTTATCTTCAGATTTAGCCCGTACAAGAAATAAAGGCCTACTTTCAATTTTCAATCGTCCTACAATAGAAGTACGTACAGAACCTTCATGTGAAACAATCATTACTTCAGTGCCGCTTTCTAGTTCGGATAGATATTTAGTACGATTGTCAGGCAATAATGTATAGCACTGCACAGCACCTGCATTTACACGAAATGGTCTAGGAGAAGTAAACCCTGAACCTGCTGATTCATTATGCATGAGGAACATAAAATTTGCTTGATTGCCAACCAACAATCCTTCTCCCTGACTCAACATGGAAGCTGTATCAACGCATGCGCGTTCTCCAATACCAACTTCCTTAATTTCAATAATTTCAGCAACAGATAAATCAATTTTAGAAAGTTCGTTCAGTTCAGAATTCAACTTATTTACATCTTCTAGATTTGAAGTGCGTAGTAAGACTCCGTCAACTCCAAGTTCCAAGATAGTAAACATCATCTTAATTTCGGACGGATCGTTTATTACAGTAAAGATCTTAGTTTTCAAGCCATGTAATTCAGCAATGAGATTCTCCAGTGGAATAATCTTCCATTCGGTATTTTCTTCAAATTCAATGATTACAGATTCTGCATTATTTTTGGCAGCATTAACGATTTCATCAAGATTAGAATTGTCGTTCAGAGTAGCGAAATAAGAAAACCTCTTATCAGGTTCAGATTCGCTCAATGTTTTAGAGTCGACAACCTTAACATCGGCATGTTCAGAGAACGAATAGGTTTCAAATTTAGAGAAATCATCAGAATTGTCCAGGTCAGGCAAGAATAGGCTTTTTATTCCAGATTCAAAGAGTAACTGACTGAAATCATCCAATTCTGCTTTAGGAATTATAGGTTCTACGATTATAGTACGTGGTTTTTTGGTCAATTCGACAAAACCTCCATAGCAGATTCTACAGAACCATTATCAAAAATGATATTAGAAATAGCTTTAGTAATCTTTTCAGGGTTAGAATGTTGAAAGATATTTCTACCCATAGAGATTCCTGCGGCGCCAGCGTCGATTGCTCCTTTTACCATATCGAGTAATTCTTTATCAGTACTAACTTGTGGGCCGCCGGCAATTACAACAGGAACTGGGCATCCGTCAACCACAGAGCGAAAACTATCTGAATCGCCAGTGTATAGAGTTTTAACAATATCTGCGCCCAATTCCGCGCCAATACGTGCAACATGTGCGACGACTTTTGAGTCAAACGGATTTGGAATATTTTCACCTCTAGGATACATCATAGCAAGAAGTGGCAGATTTAATTCGGTACATGCGTCGGCAATCAATCCTAGATCTTCAAGCATATTGCGATCGTGACTAGAACCGATATTAACATGAATAGAAATTGCATCAGCGCCATTTTCTTGTGATAATTCTGGGCTTCCTACAATTACTTTATCGTCAGGAAAAACAGAAAGACTAGTACTTGCAGATAAATGAACTATTTTACCGATATTAAGTGGTGAATCAAGAATTTTGAAGATGCCTTTATGAGCAACTACTGCAGAAGCCCCTCCTTTCTGAATTGCATCAACTGTTTCATTCATATTTATTAAACCAGGTACAGGTCCAATGGTCAGACCGTGGTCTAGGGTAACTGCAAGGATTTTTCCATTACGATTAAGATTATTCATCAAACATGACACACCAAAAATAGACAATTAGATTAGAGTGCGAACTAGGAATATGAGAAAAACCAGTAACGATAACTTGTACATTGTTTCATATTACACTCAAATTATGATGAGGGTGATTTGTATATAAATATCACTTTTGCAGATACACAGATAATGGAATTAAGATTATTTAATTCGTTAGGAAAGACTAAAGAGGTATTTAGGCCAAAAAATGGCAATATAGTAACAGTATATTGTTGTGGGCCAACAGTATACGATTATGCACATATTGGAAATCTCAGAACATTTCTATTTGAAGATATATTAACAAGATATTTGGAATACAAAGGATATGAAATAAAATTTATTATGAACATAACTGATGTAGACGATAAAACCATAAGTTCGTCAAGAAAATACAACACAACATTAAAAGACTATACAGAAAAGTTCACAGATGAATTCTTCAGAGATTTGAAGAGTTTGAATATAAGAGAAGCGTCACTATATCCTCGAGCAACAGAATATATTCAAGACATAGAAAATCACATAATAAAATTACAAAATGAAGGCTATTGTTATGAAAGTGAAGGATCGTATTATTTTTCGATTAATAAATTTACAGATTATGGAAGATTATCAGGATTAGAAATTAACGAATCAAGGAACAAAACTAGATTGAATGAAGATGAATATACAAAAGACAATGTGCAAGACTTTGCATTGTGGAAATCATGGGATAATGATGATGGAGATGTGTATTGGGAAGGAAAATTAGGAAAAGGAAGGCCAGGATGGCATATTGAATGTTCAGTAATGTCAACAAAGATACTTGGTAATGAAATTGATATTCATGCCGGCGGAGTGGATTTAATATTTCCGCATCATGAGAATGAGATAGCGCAGACAGAGGCAGTTACAAAGAAACAATTTGTGGGGTATTGGATTCATGCAGAACACCTGATAGTTGAAGGTAAAAAGATGTCAAAGTCAGAAGGTAATTTCTTTACGTTAAGAGATTTATTAGAGAAAGGACATGATGCAAATCATATTCGATTCTTGTTAATTGCTTCACATTACAGGTCACAACTGAATTTTACTTTTGATGGAATAAAACAAGCAAAAGAAAATATTGACAGAATACAAGAGTCGTACTCGAAAGTCAAATCACTTGGAACAGAAACAGGATGTAATGATATTTTATCAAAAATCACTAAAGAATCTATAGATTCCTTTGAAGATGCAATGGATGATGATTTGGATATGCCTGTTGCTTTAGCATCAGTATTCAGATTTGTAAGGGATCTAAACAAATATTTAGACGATAATGAAGTGTTAGAAGAGAATAAATCGGAGATTTTAGATTATTTTAAGAAAATAAATAGCATATTAGGAATATTGTCTAATGAAACAATAAAATTAGATGATGAGATAAAACAGCTGATAAGAGAAAGAGACGGAGCAAGAGAAAAGAAAGACTGGAATAAATCAGATAAGATCAGAGATGAATTATTAAAAAGAGGATATGTTGTAGAAGATACTGAAAAAGGAACTAGAATAAAACGTAATCAAGAATAATTATGAATTAAGCAATACTACTTGTATGGTTTTGACATGACAGATTTATCAGAGACAGACTTGTCAGATTTTACGCCAGGTTTCGTTAATTTATATTTTCGATCAGGAGGAATAACATTTACTGACATTGAAGCTTGTACATTATAATGTTTAGAGCCATCTGTAGATACTCCAGCCCTATCAATATTAACACGAATTTTAATTATGGAACCGTCTTCTAATTCAAAAATTACCTCTTCGGGACCTTTTGCCTTAGATACAAGCATGTTGTATTCAGTTTCGTCAGGCATGTCTCGATTTTGATTATTGCTCATAATTAAGAATCAAACAGATAATAATTAAATATTTTATTGGATATTAAAAGTAAAAATAAGACATCAATAGAAAGAAATTAGTAATGTTTGAAATTAAATCAACTGATCTAGCTGCCAGAATAGGTAAACTACATACAAAGAATGGGAACTTGCAGACTCCTGCGTTATTGCCAGTATTGCACCCAGCAAATCAGGTAATTGAAACGAGTTTAATCAAAAGAATGGGATTTGAAGCTGTAATGACAAATTCTTATATTACGTGGCAGAAATATGGTGAAGAAGCAATAAAGAAGAACATTCACAAGATTGTTGAGTTTGAAGGACCAATTATGACAGATTCAGGAGGATATCAAGTATTAGAATATGGAAAAGTAGACGTAGGAGAGATAGAAATAGCAAGATTTCAGGAAGGTATTGATTCAGATTTCTGCAATGTATTAGATAAACCAACAAGTTTAGCAGATAATTGGGAAACAGCCAGAGACAGCGTGTCCAAAACATTACAATCGTGTGAAATTACTCTTAAAAATATAGAACATAAATCAATATGGATGGGTCCAATCCAAGGAGGTAAATTTTTAGATTTAGTTGAATTTTCTGCCAAACAATTGTCAAAGATGAATTTCGATATGTATGCATTAGGAAGTCCAACAGAGATTATGGAAAATTATGATTACACATTATTGGCAAAGATGATCATAACAGCAAAGAAAAATATTCCAGTAGATAAAGCACTTCATTTGTTTGGGTTGGGCCATCCACTTCCACTTTCCATGGCAGTAGCTTTAGGATGTGATACATTTGATTCTGCATCATACATACTATATGCAAAACATGGAAGATACATGACAGAAAACGGAACACGGAATATAGATGAATTAGAATATCTTCCATGTATTTGTGAAACATGTAATAAATATTCAGTAAGAGAAATGAGGCAATTGGAACATCTTGAAAGAATCAAAGCAATTGGTACGCATAATTTATGGTTATTGTGGAAAGAGACAGTATCCACTAGACAAGCAATTAGAGAAGGAAGATTATGGGAATATGTAGGCATGCGTTCAAGATCACACCCAAAAATGTGGGATGCATTTGTATATATCTCAAATAATATAGACGAGATAACGACTTTTCAGAAGAGGTTCAAATCGAAAGGGATGTTTCTTTCATCATTTCCAGACAATAGAAGGCCAGAATTAAGAAATTATCAGAATAGAATCATAGAATTTTTCAAGAAATTTGAGAGGCAGAAAATAATTATTATTCCTGTGACGAAAAATAAACCATTACTTTATAATAATAAATTAAAGAAATTGTTAGAGAATAATCAAGCAGACTACATAATAGGCTATATAATTTCGCCAATAGGATTTGTGCCATATCAAATTACCGATATTTATCCAATTTCGCATATAGAAAGTTCAATGGAAATTAGAAAGGACACACTTGTAAGAGATGAATTAGTTTCTACAATAAGAAATCAATTCAATGTATTGAACCCAGAATCGATTATATTTATGAAAGATAAAAGACTGGATCAAGGAGTAATTGACTTTATTGTGAGGGAATTAAAACCAGAGAAAGTGATAGATTGCGAGTCAAGTCTCGTATATTCAGAGTTAGAAGAGATATTAAATAATCAAGAATAGATATTCGACGGGTTTGATTTTATATTCTCAATTAGATCAGGCTGGTCGTTCTCTAATTCAACTGCTTGTTCAAGAAGTGAATCTACTTCAATAGTGATATCAAACATCTTAGAAAGTATATTAATTGCTTCAGAAGCGGCACGAGGATCTAAACGAATTGAAGTTGCAAAAGGCAATAATCCAAGTGTAGGAAAGTCACGAACTTCCATAAAATTCAACATTTGGGCCACAGGGCCAATTATAATTCGTTCATCTTCAAGAGGAGTAGAATCAACTAGAGATGTAGGTAATTCATATGAAGAAGTCTTAACATATCTAAAATTTGAATCGTCTTTTTTAAGTTGTGCATCAAGTCCGCCTAATAGAATTAATTCTTTAAAGTTCTTTTCAAGAATAATCTCACAGACTTTACGTAGAAAAACAAGTTCGTTGCCTTGTAGTGGAGGAACAGCAATACGAAGGAATGCAAGATTGTCTTTTTTATATATCTCGAAAGGAGTAACAATTTTTCCTGAATTAATTGATGAAATAGGAGATAGGTAGTCAGTTTCAAAAACACCAATTCTTTCAGGTTTAAGAGTATTAATTAAATGGTTAAGAGCAAGAAATCCGGTAGAACCAATTCCATGGAAACCAGTAATAAGGGACATTCCTTGTACGTCTAAATCTTCTGGGAATAACTTAGCAGAAATCATCAATGATTATATATTCCAGATGACTAAAAATCTTACTGATTATTAATGAAACTAACTACATTAGGTGCATCTAGAGAAGTTGGTAGATCGGCTTTTTTATTAGAAATTGAGAATAAAAAGATAATTTTGGACTATGGAGTGCAAATACGACGGCCTATGACATGGCCATTGCACGTTAATCCGAAGGAGATTGATGCAATCATACTAAGTCATGCGCATTTAGATCATAGTGGAGGAGTTCCTTCGTTTTATCTATCAAACAATATTAAGACTTATTGTACGAAGCCAACATCTCAGATATGCGACCTACTAATAGACGATTTTATTAATCTATCAAATGATGTTACAAAACAATATCTTCCATATCAGCATCAAGAATTAGAGAAAATGAAGGAAAGTATGGTTAACATAGATATGAATTCAGAATTCAATATAGGAGATATAAAGGTAAATTTTATCAATGCAGGTCACATGCCAGGAAGTGTGAGCGTAATTATCGAAGGTGAAGGAAAAAGAGTAGTTTATACAGGAGATATAAATTCATCTGATCAAAATTTGGTGAAAGGAGCAGATACGAAATATGGAGAAGTAGACCTACTTATCACAGAATCGACATACGGGGTCGATGATCATCCAGATAGAGAAGATGTAGAAAAAGAATTCGTAAGCTTTGCCAAAGATGTGACAGAAGGAGGAGGAACCCTATTAGTGCCAGCATTTGCGGTAGGTAGATCACAAGAGGTTGCATGTGTTCTAAAATCTCATAATTATTCATTGCCAGTAACAATGGACGGGATGGCATTAAAAACAAATCGTATTTTATTAGAAAATTTAGAATTTTTAGGAGATTCAGAATTATTTAAACGAATGATTAATGGATTGACTGAAGCAAGGAATTGGAAACAAAGAAAAGAATTAATGAATACACCGGGAGTGATAATAGTTCCAGCAGGAATGATGGTTGGAGGATTATCATCTTTTTATAAAGGAAGTATTGCAATGAATAAGAAGAATGCTATTTCTTTAGTTTCTTATCAAGCAGAAGGAACTCCAGGAAGAACATTATTAGAAAAGAAGATGGTTAAAGTAGACGGAAAATTAAAGAAGATAAAAGGTAGGTTTGAACATTTTAATTTTTCATCACACAGTGGAAGTAAACAATTATTCGAAATGATTGATGGAATAAAGGGAAATCCCACAATAGTGGCAGTACACGGAGAAGAAGAACAAGCAACGAGTTTTGTGCAAAAAGTGCAAAAAGATTATGGTTACGACGCAATAGCTCCAGAATTAGGAGACAAAATTATTATTTAATTGTCGGAATCAGAAGGTAATTCGGCACCAAGATATTGATACGTGCCAATTTTAAGGACTTTAAGAGAAAGAAGAGCGCATTTTATTCGAGCAGGCCCTAATGAAGGAGTTCCCAGTTCTTCCAATAATTCATCTTTGGTAAATTTAGACAATTCGTCGACAGTTTTACCCATAAGCATCTCAGTAAGTATAGACGCAGAAGACTGACTGATTGCACATCCTTCACCGTCAAATTTTATGTCTGAAACAACGTTATCTTCAAGTTTAATATCCATAGAAAGTCTATCGCCGCAAACAGGGTTATTATCCTGAGCGGAGATTTCAGCACCGCTAATTCTACCTTTATTTCTAGGGTTCCTATAGTGATCAAGAATAATTTCTTTGTAAATATCTTCGCTCATTAAGTCAATACACTTCTTACTTTTTGTAAACCATTAAATAATTTATCAATATCTGATGTGTCATTATAAACATAAAAACTCGCTCTCGTAGTAGCAGGAACACCCAGTTTTTCCATAAGAGGCTGGGCACAATGATGGCCAGCACGTACAGCTATAGATTCACCATCAAGAATTGTTGCAATATCATGAGGATGAAAATCAGAATAGGAGAATGATATGACTCCTCCGGTGGAATGTTTGTTTTCTAAACCGAATATTTTGAAATCTTTTAATTCAGAAAATCTATCAATAGCATAATTATATAATTCTTGTTCATGTTTGTGGATAGCATCCATACCAATGTGATTGAGATAATCTACTGCTTTCCCCAAACCAATAGCGCCGGCAATATTAGGAGTTCCAGCTTCAAATTTCCAAGGGACGTCGTTCCATTGAGCTTCTCGTAAACTAACATTGGAAATCATATCACCTCCATAAAGAAATGGTTCCATATTTTCAAGAAGTGTTTTCTTTGCATGTAAAACACCTATGCCAGAAGGGCCTAGCATTTTATGACCTGAAAAGACAAAGAAATCACTGTCTAAATCTTGAACGTTAACAGGCATATGAGGAACTGATTGTGCTGCATCGACAAGAGTAGTAATTCCGTGTTCATGGGCTTTCGATATGATATTCTTAATTGGATTAATGGTTCCCAAAACATTAGATACATGAGTAAGTGAAAGAAATTTTGCGTTTTCTTGGAACAAATTATCCAATTTATCAAGAATTAGCTCGCCGTCAGGTTGAATTTCAATAAAATTGAGTTTAAGATTTAGTTTTTTAGCAAGAATTTGCCAAGGTACAAGATTGCTATGATGTTCCATTTCGGTAAGAATAATAGAATCCCCTTCCTTCAAATTCTGAGACGCCCACGTATTAGCTACTAGATTTACAGATTCAGTTGCATTACGTGTAAATACAATCTCATGAGGCGATTTAGCGTTTATGAATTTGCCGATATTACTACGAGCATTTTCATAAAGCTCTGTTGCTTCAATACTAATTGAGTATATTCCACGATGAATATTTGAGTTACAGTTTTTATAATAATGAACAACCGAGTCAATCACGTCATTTGGTTTTTGAGTGGTGGCAGCACTATCAAGATAAACAAAATCTTTTCCATTAATTTGATTTGAGAATATAGGAAAATCGTTTTTAATATCTTGAAAAATGTTACTACGCACTATAGAGATTCACGAATCCAATCATAACCTTTGTTTTCAAGTTCTTCAGCTAAAGACATGGAACCAGATTTTACAATTCTTCCATCCATCAAAACATGAACGAATTCGGGTTTCACATATTTCAATATACGTTGGTAGTGAGTAATTAATATAATTCCAAGATCAGGTCCGGACATTGTGTTTACTGCCTCAGAAACAACCTTCAATGCATCTATATCCAAACCAGAATCAGTTTCGTCAAGAACCGCGATTTTAGGTTTGAGAACGGCCATTTGAAGAATTTCACTTTTCTTTTTTTCGCCGCCAGAAAAACCTTCGTTTATATATCTTTTAACAAAAGATTCGTCTATACCAAGAATTTCCATTTTTTCTCTAAGGTATTTCCTAAAACCAATGATAGACAAGGGTTTACCGTCAGGTGTTTCGGATATAGAATTAAACGATGCACGGAGGAAATTAAAAACGCTGACGCCTGAAACTTCGTGTGGGTATTGAAATGCTAAAAAGAGTCCTTTTTTTGCTCTTTTGTCGGGAGAAAGTTTAACAATATTTTCACCGTCGATTAATATATCGCCTTTATCGACTACGTATTTTGGATGGCCCATCAAAGTATTTGCCAATGTACTTTTACCAGATCCATTTGGTCCCATAATTGCATGATTTTCGCCTTTGTTAACTGTTAAGCTCAAACCTTTGAGAATTGGCTTACCTTCTACAGACACATGAAGGTCCTTTATATCAAGAGTAGATTGCATATTCCTTTACCAAAATTAAATAATATAAAGCTATAACACCTGTTATCAATTTTTATTTAACGGGTATTTTGAAGAAGGATTTATATAATGATATAACGGCATGATAAATGAAAAGAGTTGCAGGCGCAATCAGACATATCTAATGCAGAAGACATAGTAAAAGAAGTAGGCAATACACCACTTGTTAGATTAAACAATTTATTTGATTTAAGAGAAGTATATGCAAAAATTGAATGGTGTAATCCTTCAGGTTCTGTAAAAGCAAGACCTGCATCATGGATGTTAAACGAAGGAGAGAAACAAGGGAATCTAGTTAGAGATAAAACAACATTAATTGAACCAACTTCTGGGAATACAGGAGTTGCATTAAGTCATTTTGCAAAATCACTAGGGTATAAAATAGAATTGGCAGTGCCAGAAAGAATGAGTGATGAAACAAAGAATATTCTAAAGGCAAATGGGGCAAAACTTCTGGAGACAGAAGATGATTTATGTCCAAGAGTTGGGCCAGGAACAGATCAAGCAATAGCATTGGCTTCAGCATTAATAAAAAACCACCCAGGTGAATATTATTCCCCAAACCAATACAACAATGATGCGAATTTTAGATCGCATTATTATGGAACTGGACCAGAAATTTGGGAAGAGACCAATGGTGAAGTAGGTGCATTCATAACAGGAATTGGAACAGGTGGGACAATTACAGGAGTGGGAACTTATTTGAAAGAAAAGAATCCAGATATCAAGATAATTGCCGCGGAACCACAGAAAAATCACAACATACAGGGTTTAAGAAACCTAGATGAATCAGAGAAACCAGAACTATTAAAAAGAAGGATGGAAGTAATTGATGAAAAGATAACAGTTACTGACAAAGAATCTTTTGATATGATAAAGAAACTATCATCGGCAGAGAATTTATTTGCAGGGCCGTCAACTGGATCTGTTTTAGCGGCTTTAAACAAGACCATAAACAAACTTGAGGGAAAGATTGTATTGTTATTTGGAGACAATGCTGCAAAATACAAGAGCGTTTACAACAAATTTGGAGTATATGAAGAAGAAGAATTTGACAAGAGATTAAAAGAATCAAAGAATAACTGCTTTACTTGTACATATTCGAACACAGATCCAGAAGATTCGTGTAGAATATATCAATAAATCAGATTATTCAACTATAGCACGGATTTACCGTTAACTTTCACGCCCGAACCAGAGAATATTTCTCCGATAACGTCGTTCTTTATCTTATATTCGTCCAGGATAGAAACGACATTATTGTGTTGAGATTTTGGGCAGACAATAACAAATCCATAGCCCATATTGAACGTTCTATGCATTTCTTTGTTTGAGATATTACCAGTTCTTTGAATCAAATCAAAAATCAATGGAGGTTCGGGCAGGTCGATAGAGAATCCTATAGAACTTGAACCTATACGAGGTAATTTAGTGAATGCTCCACCGGTTATGTGAGCGAGTCCATGAATTGATTTAACGTTATTAAGAATTGTCATAATAGCTTGTGAATAGATTATTGTTGGTTCAAGCAAAATGTCGCCCAAGCGTTTTGATTTGTATATTTTTTTACGAAGAGAATATTTATTCAATAGGACTTTTCGTGCAAGTGTGGCGCCATTTGAATGAATGCCAGAGCTTCTAAGACCAATAATTATATCACCGGATTTAATTTTTCGATTAAGCATGTTAGTTTTTTTATTTATTATGCCAATAGCTGATGCGGCAAGATCAAATGCTTTATTTCCATATCCTTCAATTACATCAGGCATTATTGCAGTCTCGCCTCCAATAATAGGAGTTGCAGATAGCTTGGAACCTTTAACTAATCCTTTGGTTATTTCTTTCAATAGTAAAGGATTGTTTTTTTTCAGTGCAATATAATCAACGAGAGATATTGGCTCAGCTCCAACACAGATGAGATCATTTACATTCATTGCAATACAGTCGATTCCAACAGTATCAAATTTTGAATATTGTTGAGCGATGAGAACTTTAGTTCCAACGCCATCAGTATGTAATGCAAGATATTCATTATTACGTAGTTTTACAACGCCTGCATAGTGACCCGAGCCGTTGACTACTTCGCCAATTCTTCCATCTCGAAGTGAAAGGGTTGGATTGAGTAATTTAGATATAACAGAATGGCTAGACTTGATACTACGTATATCAACTCCTGCTTTTTTATATGACCATGATTTATTCATTTTCAACTATTTTGAGAAGTTCTCATAAGCTATTATATAGCGTTCTTGAATCAAGTCTACAAGGTCTTGCGGAAGTACAGGTGGATTAGGTAATTCTACTTTATTATTCCTTGCGTCGTCAAGTTGTTTTTTATAACCAGAATCAATAAGCCAATCACGAAGAATTTGTTTATCAAAACTTTCCTGAGTTTTTCCAATTTCATATTTGTCAATAGACCATAATCGAAATTCATCAGGGCCAATTGAATCAGCAAGAAGAATATTACCAGATCTATCTTTGCCGAATTCGAGTTTCAGATCAGCAATAAGAAAACCGGATTTAGATGCCATGTCAAGAATTTTTTTGTAAATATCAATAGAAGTATTTTTTAAGTAATTCAATTCGTCTTCTGAAACAATATTCTGAGAAAGAATTTCAGATTCAGTTATAGGTTCATCTTTAATATCAGATTTAGTAGTAGGATCGAAAATAGGTTCTGATAATCGGGTAGCTAAAACATTATCGCAGTCTACTTTGATTTCACCATTGTTAACTCGTTCAAATAGACCGCCATAGAGATAACCACGAACAATGCATTCAATAGGAATCATATCGAGTTTTTTAACTATCATTTGGGTAGAATCAACAATATCGATTAGGTGATGATCTACATGTAGATTATCAAAAAAGAATTTTGCAAATTTACATAAGATCTCGCCTTTTTCAGGAATAGCAGTGGGAAGAATTACGTCAAATGCAGAGATACGGTCTGAAAAGTCAAACAAAATATTATCAGGATTAGTTGAAGATTGATAAGCAGATTTTACCTTACCCTGTTTAATCAGAGAATAGTCAGAATTTACATGGCTCATTTTGTTTTCCAGCTTTTTCTATATTCTAATAGTTTGTCATGAAGATTATTGTCGTTTAAGCATAATATAGCTATAGCCAATAAAGCTGCATTTTTTCCATTATCAATTCCAACAGTAGCTACTGGAATTCCAGGTGGCATTTGTACGATAGAAAGTAATGAATCAATTCCGCCTAATTTAGCTTCAACGGGAACGCCAATAACAGGTTTAGTAGTAAGAGCAGATAAAACTCCAGGAAGATGAGCAGAAAGACCTGCAACGCCAATAAATATATCAGCGTCTGAATTCGACACGTATTCTTGTAATTCATCATGATTGCGATGTGCAGAAATTACACGAATCTCATGATCAACTCCAAAGTCATTAAAGATTTTGCCAATTGAATCAGTAATATTTGAATCGGATTTACTACCGGAAATTACAGCTACTTTGTTACTCATTTTCAATTAAACCTATATCCCTTCTATAATACATATCTTTCCATGTTATGCCATTTATTAATTTATATGCTTCGTCCCTAGCAAGTGAAAGGGTAGAACCTTTGCCAAGTAGATTTAAAACACGGCCTCCTTTTGAGTATAATTTATTACTCTTCTTTTCAGTTCCGGCATGTAATATATTATAATTATTTTCAATAACTATCTCAGATCCAGTTATTGGTTTTTCAGGATAGCCGGGAGAAGATATAACAACGCAAATAATTGAATCATCGTATAGTTCATAATCAGTAACTACATCCAGTTCGCCTTTACTTGAGAGAAATAAGATTTCTAACAAGTCATTTTTGATACGTGGAAGGAGTACTTGACATTCAGGGTCTCCAAAACGTACGTTGTACTCTAATATCTTTGGTCCGTTTTCAGTAAGCATCAATCCAACATATAGAACGCCACGATATGTACGACCTTCTTTATTCATCGAGTCAATTGTCTTTTGAGCAAGAGATAAAATTTCTTTTCCTAAAGTAGAATCGACGTATTCAACAGGGCTATAAGATCCCATGCCTCCAGTATTGGGTCCTTTATTTCCTTCAAAAATTGGTTTATAATCTTGAGCAAATCCCAAAGGAAGCACCGTATTTCCGTCTGAAATGATAAAGAAACTAGTTTCACGTCCTTCTAAAAATTCTTCAATAACTATAGAATCTCCTGCCGAACCAAATTTGTTGTTAATTAACATATCATTGACAGCTTGTATAGCCTTGTATTTTTCATGAGCTATAATAACTCCCTTGCCAGCAGCTAAGCCATTGGCTTTGATGACTATAGGCATATTTTGAGATTCAATATAGGAAATTGCAGAATCTGCATCAAAAAAAGTCTCGTAAGCAGCACTAGGAATTTCATATTTTTTACAAAGATCTTTCATAAAAATTTTTGAACCTTCTAGTTCAGCAGCTTTTGAATCAGGGCCGAAAACATAGATATCCTCACTATTGAGTATGTCAACAACGCCATTTGTAAGAGGAGCTTCAGGTCCAACAATTACAAAGTCAATTGAGTTTTCTTTACAGACATCAAGTATAAAATCATTATTCATTATGTCGCCTTTAATACAGATTGCAACGTCTTCAATACCAGGATTGCCAGGTACACAATAAAGTGTATCAAGAAGATTTGAAGTTGAAATTGAAACGCAAATAGCATGTTCTCTTCCACCCCCTCCTATGACTAACACATTCAGAATAAATCACTCCGCATTGTCATTACTAAGATTACGATTAAGAACGCCGTATTCTCCATCATGACAAGCCATACACAATTCAGAGGGTTTTTTTCCGATGCCAAGAGCAAGATTTTCCACAGTATTATAACCAACAAAATCTGCGTTAACAGATTTACTTACATTTTTATTTACAGTATCTATATCAGAATTTTTACCAGACGTATTATATGCAATCAATTCTTCGTGTGTCGGAAAGTCAATGCCAGCACGGCAAGGATGACGAATTGGAGGATAAGTAACAAGAATTTTAACACTTTTTGCGCCAGAAGTACGAAGTGTTTTAACAATAGCTTTAGAACTTATTCCACGAACTATACTATCGTCGATAACAATAACATCTTTTCCATTGACTGCACTCTTAACAGGCATAATCCAACGATTTATTTTTAGGCGTTCTTTATATTTTGGTTGAATAAAGCTTCTTTGGCTTCCGCGTTTTGCATATCTGTCTTTCATTAATCCTTCCACCATAGGAATTCCTGATTTTTCAGAGAAGCCAAGAGCAGCAGGTCGTGCAGAATCAGGAACAGGAACAACAACATCGCCTTTTACGTCATACAGTTCAGCCAGCATTTTACCCAATCTACGTCGACTTTCATAAACACTTATGTTATCAATGACAGAACTAGGATGTGCAAAATAAATATATTCAAAAGAGCAATGAGCGGTTCTTTCTCCTCGTGAAAATGAATACGACTCTAAGCCTTTATTTGAGATTTTAACTATTTCTCCAGGCTGAACATCACGTTTCAATTCAGCGCCAATCATTGAGAATCCACAGCTTTCAGAAGATATTAAATATGTTTTTGATTTTTTATGCCACCCAATACATAAAGGTCGAAAACCACGAGTATCTCTAAATGCGTATATTTCATTATTAGGAGTTAAGATTACAAAACAATAGGCCCCAACTAGTTCGTCGCATAATAATTCTATTGATTTAAACCAATCGAAGTTATTTGTCTTCAGAATAGCCAATAATCTTTTACCAACTATAGATGTATCATTGATTCTTTTAGGTTTTTGGCCAGTAATCTTAGCATTTACAGAAGTAAGATCGCAAACAGTTCCGTTATGTGCTATACAGAATTTTTTATTTATAGAGAAAGGCTGGGCATTGGAAAGAGATGTGCCGCCGGCGGTAGAATATCTCACATGACCAATTGCAACACTACTTTTCATTTGTTGAAGAACTTGAGCAGATTGTTCCAGGTTATCAGTGACGAGTCCATTTTGTTTGAAAGGACTCATTGTTGAAGTGGCGATGCCCCAAGCTTCTTGACCTCTATGTTGCAGACCTCGCAAACCGATTGTTACAAGAGGTATAACATCAGTTTTGGAATTGGAGAATGCTGCAAATAAACCACATTTTTCTTTCATAGCTGACCGCCCATAAATTTAGATAAACTATCATAGGCATAAGATCGGATATAATCAAGATCATAAGAGAATAGATTGTCGTCCTTATTGTAAACTTGTAGATTATGACCGCCAATTGAACCTATTATTGAAACAGGAATGTCGTGATTTCTAGATATATTAAGCAAGTTGGTGAAATTCTCTTTTTTAATGGTTGTAATAAATCGTGAATGAGACTCAGAGAACAGCAACTCATCCCAACGTTTGCAATTAGAAGGTATATTAGAAAGATCTATTGAAGCTCCCATGTCGCTAATAGTGCACATTTGTAAAAGAGAATGAATTAAACCGCCTTTTGAACAATCGTTAACTGCGCCAAATAATCCAACTTTAATACAGTCACGAACAAGTTTTTGAGCACGTTTTTCAAGTTCGAAGTTCAATTGTGGAACAATGCCATCTTGACTATGTCCAATAGATGAATAATACTCGGATCCTCCTAGCTCGTCAAATGTTTCGCCAACCATAACAATAAGAGGTCGAGAAGAATGAAGTTTCCTAGTCCTAAGGTTATGTTCGCCTTTTATCAATCCAGCAACAGAGATTACAGGGCTTGGTTTAATAGCCTTGTGGGTCTTTGCGTCTTCGTTATAGAAGCTAACTTTTCCACCAACGCAAGGTATTCCAATATAAGAACAGAAATCTGAAATAGATTTAATCGTTTCATTAAATGTCCAAAATACATCAGAATTACTAGGGTTCCCAAATTGTAAATGATCCAACATAGCGATAGGTTCAGCGCCAACAGATATTACATTCCTCATTGCTTCTGCAACAACTCCTGCCGCACCATTATAAGGATCAAGATAACAATGGGAGGGATTACCGTCAACAGAAATAGCAATAAATTTTTCAGGTGCGATTCGGATTACAGATGCACCAGATTCACCAGGTTTAACTATTGTATTAGTTCCAACTTCATGGTCGTATTGCTGAAAAACCCATGATTTGTCGGCAAGATTTGGAGAAGATAGAACTTTCAGCAATGTTTCATTTATGTCGACAGGTAGTTCAGGTTTAGAAACAGATTTACTATCGAGATGCTTCGGTTTAGTCTTCGGCCAGTTAATTAATGGAGCATTAGCAATTAGTTCAGTAGGTAGATCTACTATCATATCGCCATTATTAATAATAACTACATGTTTTGTGCCAGTAACTTTTCCAATAATAGAATACTGTAAATTGTATTTATCAAAACACTTTGAGATAGTATCAAGATTATCAGGATTTATTATGAACAGCATTCTTTCCTGTGATTCAGAAATAAGAATTTCATATGGCTCCATTCCAGATTCACGTAAATGAATTTTTCCAAGATCCACTTCAACCCCAGTCTTACCCATATCACTAACTTCTGACAAACAACAGGCCAAGCCTCCTCCGCCCAGGTCTTTGAGTCCAGAAACGAGGCCGGCGTCTAGGGCATCCATCGTACCTTCTATGATGAGTTTTTTAATGAATGGATCAGGAATTTGTACTGCGGATCTGTCGGTAGGTATGTCTTCTAAATCTTTTGATGCAAATGAGGAGCCGTGAATTCCATCTCTGCCAGTACTATTTCCCAATAATACAAGAATATCACCAACGTTCTTTGCTTCAGAAAAGATCAATTGTTTCTTCTTGCCTACGCCAATGGATACAACATCCACTAGGCAATTTGTATCAAAACAGCTATCAAAAGAAAGTTCGCCTCCGATAGTAGGGATTCCAACGCAGTTTCCGTAATCAGCAATTCCACGAACGACATTCTGGAGCAACCAACGATTATTTGGATTACTCAAATTACCAAATCGTAGCGAGTCAAGAACTGCAATAGGTCGTGTTCCAATTGATAGAATATCACGTAAAACACCTCCCACTCCGGTAGCAGCTCCGCCATATGGGTCTATTGCAGAAGGATGATTATGACTTTCGATATGCATTGTAAGTACTTGCCCATTATCTACATCCAATACTCCTGCTTCATAACCCGGACCAAATAAGACTCTCTTGCCTTTAGTAGGAAGAAGTTTAAGAAGTGATTTAGATGATTTGTAGCTACAATGTTCAGACCATTGTGCATCAATCATTGATAGTTCGACATTGTTGGGTTTGCGATTAAGAGATTTTTCTATGTATTCTAGTTCATTATCAGTAAGAGAATGATCTATTGATTCAATAGTGCTCATTCTTTTAGCATAACCTCAAGAGACAATATCATCGAACGAAAGATTTCAATACCGTTGTTGGTAGAATAAGGGCTAAGTAAAGGATCAGATGCGCGTTCGGGATGAGGCATCATACCTAGAACATTACCGTTTGCATTTGATACGGCTGCAATATTTGAGATTGAACCATTAGGATTATTGTCCATGGAAGTATTACCGTCAGAATCAGAATATCTAAGGATTATTTGATTATTTCTTTCAAGTTCTTGAAGTTTATCATCACTAACATAATATCGACCTTCATTATGTGCAATAGGCATATGTATCACTGAACCAGATTGAAGTGAATTAGTAAAAAGATTATTATGCTCGACTTTGAGATTCACCCATTTACAAATAAATTTGAGGTTAGAGTTAGTTAATAATGCTCCAGGAAGTAAACCGGATTCCACCAATATTTGAAATCCATTACAAATACCAATGATAGGTTTGCCTTTAAGAGAAATCTTTTTGAGTTGTTTAATGACGGGACTATATGCAGCAATAATTCCTGCGCGTAGACGATCGCCATAAGAAAAACCACCAGGAAGGATTATTGCATCGTATTTTTCAAGATTGTCGGTATTTTCGTGCCAGAATAAAGTAACATCAATTTCAAGATAATCATTAAAAACACGATATGTGTCCATATCGCAGTTAGTTCCAGGAAATTGAATTATAGCCACGTTCAAGTCATTCAGTTCCTCGAATTGTACAAGAACTAACCAAAGGATTGTAAAGTCTCAGTTCATCACAAATAATAGCGGCTTTATTTTTAGCATCGCCAAGATTATCGGCTTTAACAATTAATTGAATTACTTTAGACACACTAACTGAAGTTACATAATCAAAATTATTACGTAATAATAAATCTTGTAAAATTGTATCCCCTTCCGGATTACGAAGTTCGGGTTTAGGTGATATTAACAAGTCAATTTTGAACTCAGAGACCTTGGTCACTTTACCCCAATAGAAATGTGGGATTAATCTAATATATACATAGTGGCAGGAAAAATCAATTTGCCAGAGAATAAATTTGATTTATATTATATTCGTCGTTGAAAGTTTCGTCTATTGGAGTTTCAAGGATTAAAGGTAATTGTTTAATTATTGAATTTTTCAAAAGTTCCCGGAAACCACTTTCGCCGATAAATCCTCTGCCAATATGCTGATGCCTATCCAATCCGTTGCCCAATTCACCTTTCGAATCGTTTAAGTGAACAACTTTAAGATATTTCAGTCCAATTATCTGGTCAAATTTGTTAAGAGTGTCTATAACAGATTTACTCGTAGATAGGTCATAGCCAGCGGCAAAAGCATGGCACGTATCAAAACAGAATCCAATACGAGATTTATCATTAACATTATCAAAAATATATTTTAATTCGTCGAATTTAGATCCAACGTTATTTTTTGTACCGGCAGTATTTTCTAAGACAATCATAGTATTATTTGAAGAATTAGAAAGTGCGGCATTACAAGCTTTTACTACACGATCAAGACCTTTTTCTAAACCCGTGCCAAGATGACTTCCGACATGTGTAACAACGTATTCGATTCCAAGCGTGTTGCAACGTTCAAGTTCAGAACTTAGAGCATTTATCGACATATCGTGAACGTCTTCTTTTGGTGAAGAGAGATTAGGTAAATAAGGCATATGGCAAACTACTGTGGAAATATTTTCAGATAATATTTTATTTTTGAAATTTACTACGTTCGATTCCTTAAGATCGGAAAATTTCCAACCTCGGGGATTTCTTGTAAATATTTGAAAAGTATTAAGATCAAGAGATCTTGCTCGGTCTATTGATAAATCCATAGAACCTGCAATAGATACATGAACGCCAAGTTTCATTTATAAGATTTTATAATTTCATTCCAAAGCTTTCTGCGAAATCTGCGAAATCAGAGTGGGATCGTAGATATTCAATTCCTTTATGGCTTAGGATGTATCTTTGATTATTGTCTATTGTAACTTGTTCGATTAAACCAGAATCAACTAAACGTGTAATAATTTTTGTAGCTCGAGCATAGGAAAGATTTGCTTTTTGAATTATTCTAGTAATTCCTAATCCGGATTCTCCTTCATTTCCATCATTAATTGATGTTAATACATCAGCGACAATTTTAACTTGAGTTCTATATACCGACATTATTTTCTTCTCCTTTGTATGTGTTAAAACTACTCACTGGCGTATAAAGCATTATGAATCCAATTAATTTGACCAAAATAGAAGCTATCATCAACGGACTTAACCCGGAATAGAATAAGGCCATCCATCTTATAAATTCACCGGCGGCTAATGAAGAAAATCCAAGGAACATGAAGAGAATTGGGCGTTTTTTTGACTCTAAATAAGAGATAAGGGTTTCAAACGATCCATAAAGAAGAAAAACAAACGAAATTGACTTCAGAATAGACAATACGGATATTGTAGTTAGGAATCCAAATGCAGCAGGAGCTAGTAGTGATTTTCTATATGATTTGATTCCGTGACCCAATGCTAAAACAAAGTAGCCAAATAGTTCAAATGATGCTGCAATTATAAGAAACAAAGAAGTCAGAGCGATAGAGATTCCAAGAAATTCGAGACGGAGTTGAAGTATATCATATTGGAAAGTAAGATAGAGAAATCTAGGGAATATGTAGGTAAATCCAGTAATAAAAAATCCGATTGTCAATGCAATAAAAGATATAGTAAGTCTGAGTAAAGTAGGGCTACGCGTATTTCTATAGCCTTCTCTTGCGATTCTGAGAATTCGATAGCCAATAAATGAGCCTATAAGATAAAGCAAGCCCTCTATTATCTTATATTCGGCAAATACAAAATATGACCCAAGCACAATAATCATCAGGTAAAGACAATTTATAAGGTTAAGAATAGTCCAAATTCGAGATATGGCAAGATAGTCACTGAGGTTAAATAATGGGGCCTAATATCACAATACTAAAATATATAATATTTTATCAAATATTTTCGTCTTTATATAGAACAATAATACTTATGTATGAAGTTTATTTCTTCATTATGCTGTGAGTCGAAGAAGGGAATACAACTGTTAAGAACTGTAAACGTCAGTGACAAATATTTTATAATAATATGGGGAAAAATTCATGGAAGTATGTAATAAATGTGGTCTACCAATGGATCTCTGCGTATGTCAGGAATTAGAAAAAGAAGATTCTAGAATAATAGTAAGGTTAGAAATGAGAAGATTTAGAAAACCAACAACAATAATTGAAGGATTAGCTTCTAAGAGTACAGATGTTGCAGAAATTGCGAAGAAATTAAAGAATACACTAGCATGTGGAGGTTCTGGAAAAGGCAATTTAGTAATACTTCAAGGGGATCACAGAGACGTATTGAAAGCGCATTTGGTAAACTTAGGTTTCAATGAATCTTCTATAGAGGTACAATAGAGAAAGATGTTTGAAAGGATAAAGAAATTAAAAGAAGAATTAAATCAAATCAACAATCTAAAAACTCGACGTAAAACATTAAGTTCGAAAACAAAAATTTGCCCATCTTGTACAGCAGAATTAGAAATACTGAATGAACAACTTGAATGGCTAATGCCGCAGAAATATATTTGTAGAAAATGCAGTTATTTAGGAACAGCGTACTTTGAGAAATAATTTAATATAGGGAAAAAACTAAGTAAGAACATGGTAAGACCTACATGGAACAATTACTTTATGGAAATTGCACAACAAGTATCAAAAAGATCAACTTGTGATAGAAAGAGTGTGGGGGCAGTAATAGTTAGAGACAAGGTGATACTTTCGACAGGGTACAATGGGAGCATAAGAGGAATAAAACATTGTGATGAAATTGGGCATCTTATGGAAAACGATCATTGTGTAAGAACAGTTCATGCAGAAGTTAATGCGGTAGCCCAATCAGCCATGAATGGTACGGAGATAAAGAATTCAAGTATTTATCTTACAGACAGTCCATGCTGGCCATGTTTCAAGATAATAGTTAACAGCGGAATAGAAAAGATATATTTTGGAGAATTTTATAAAGATGAAAGGATATTCGAGTTTGCCAAAGAAACAGGTGTGGAATTGGTAGATATGAGTAACAAAGACAAATAATATCTATAGTTGTAATGCGGATTTTAGGCCTTTATATCGGTTACGAATAGTAACTTCAGTAACTCCAGCAGCTTCTGCTACGTCTTTCTGAGTTTTACTTTCTCCTTCCATTACACAAGCAACATATAATGCAGCGGCTGCTAGACCCATTGGATCTTTTCCAGCAGAAGTTCTTGTAGCTTCAGCTTTACGTAGGATTACCAGAGCGCTTCTTTTACATTTCTCGGATAAACCAGCTTTACTAGCAATTCTTGAAACACATTTAGTAGGATCTACAACAGGCATTTTCAAATTCATTTCACGAAGAAGTAATCTATAACAACGTGCTATGTCTTTTTTCTTAATATTACATGCGGCTGCTACATCTTTTAATGTTCTAGGAGTTTCGGTATCGCGGCATGCGGCATAAAGAGAAGCTGCAATAAGTGCAGAAATAGAACGACCTCTTACTAGACCTTTCTCAAGAGCTTTTCGATAGATATAAGCGGCTTTTTCAATGACAGCGTCACTAAGATTTAATTTATCAGCTAATCTATCTAATTCACTAAATGCTTGTCGGAGATTTCTATCTACAGGTTCATGGACTTGACTTCGTCCATCCCAGGTACGTAATCTTTCAATTGCGGCTTTCATAGAAGCAGGTAAAGATCTGCCTGCAGCGTCACGGTCTTCTGCGCCAATAACAGTAGCAAGACCCATGTCGTGCATAGCAAGTGAAGAGGGGACTCCAGTTCTAGCTCGATCGTCTTTTTCTTCTTTGGAAAATGCCCTCCATTCAGGACCTTCTTCCTCGATTTTATCTACAATAACAAAACCACATTTACTACAGGTCATTTCTCCGCCTGATGAATCTATAACGATTGGACCTTTTCCACAACGCGTGCATCGATCCACAGAGGGACGACTTGGTAACGAACCTAATTCTTCTTTCATATAAATTTCACATATTTTTATTTTTAATATTTAAGTATTTGCATACTTATACTTCCGGTTGTTGAGTCGATGTTATATATAAACTTTAGGACATATGTCTACTATGATAATGTAGCATAATCAATAATATATATTAGAAAAAAAAAGATGTTACGTTACACGTGAATAGTTGAGATAAATTGGTTAAGATTGGGATAACAGAAAAAAAAGATGAGAATTTTTCAGAGTGGTATACTCAGACGGTATTAAAAGCAGAATTAATTGATTATTCGCAAGTAAAAGGATTTATAATTTTAAGGGAATATGGTTTTTCAATATGGGAGAATATACAATCAATTCTAGATAAGAAATTTAAAAAAGATGGAACAAAAAATGCGTATTTTCCATTGTTGATTCCAGAATCATTATTAAATAGAGAATCAGATCATTTCAAAGGTTTTACTCCAGAAGTTTTTTGGGTAACTAAAACAGGAGACAATGATATAGAGAATAAATTAGCAATAAGACCGACTTCAGAAACAATAGCGTATGAATCATATGCAAAATGGATAAAGAGTTGGAGAGATTTACCATTAAAATTAAATTTTTGGAACTCTGTGTTAAGAGCAGAAATAAAAGATACAAAACCGTTCATTAGAACATCTGAATTTCTATGGCAAGAAGGTCATACAGCGCATGAAACTAGAGAGGAAGCAGAAAAACAAGTTAACGTAATGTTGAAATTATACAAAGATTTTGTAAATGAATATTTAGCTTTACCAATATTAACGGGGAAAAAGAGTGACAAAGAGAAATTTGTCGGGGCAGATTATACATTAACATTAGAAGGAATTATGCCAGATGGAAAAGCATTGCAAATGGGAACATCGCATCAACTAGGACAGAATTTTTCGAAACCATTTGAAATAAGTTTCTTAGGAAAAGATAAAGAACCGCATTTCGTATGGCAGACATCTTGGGGAGTATCTTGGAGATTAATGGGTGCATTGGTAATGATTCATGGAGATGACAAGGGATTGATATTGCCTCCAAAAATAGCTCCTATACAGGTAGTTATTATTCCAATTTATTATGATGAGGATAAGAAGAATGAAATAATCAAAGTAATCGAGAAAATAAAGGAACAATTAGATGAAAAAGGAGTTAGAAGTCATGTAGATTCAAGTGAACATCATACACCAGGCTGGAAATTTAATCAATGGGAGATGAAGGGAGTTCCTATAAGGGTAGAAATAGGTCCAAAAGATCTAGATAATAATTCATTAGTAGTAGTAAAAAGAAATTCACGAGATAAGAAGAATATTGCCATTAGCGATAATCCAGCAGACCGCATAATGAGAGAATTAGAAGTAATTCAAGATGAGCTATTTGAGAGTGCAAAGATGAAACATAGTGAGATGATATTCAAGAGTGATGAATACAGCGAATTATGTAAGAGATTAACCAAGGATAAAGGTTTTATTAAATCAGCTTGGTGTGGTAGCAGAGAATGTGAAGATAAGGTAAAAGATGAAACTGGAGCAGACGTACGACTGATTGAAGATGAGGTAATTAATTCATCGTGTATTGTTTGTGGAAATGATGCAACAAACTCGGTTTATTTTGCAAAATCATATTAGATTAATTATTTATTCTTGTATAACGTGTAAACAATAGATGGATTTATTTCAGATAATAATTATCAGCATCGTACAAGGAATAATCGAGTGGTTGCCAATATCAAGCCAGGGAAATATTATTATTTTGATGTCAGAGCTATTTGATTACAATATAGAGAACGCACTTAAATTATCAATAATTTTACATTTAGGAACTGTAATATCAGCTTGTATATATTTTAGAAAGGAGATTATTCAGATAGCTTCGAATTTTAAGAATTATAAATTTGGATATAATGATGAAGTTAATTCATTGACGACATTTATGATTTTATCAACGATATCGTCGAGTGTAGTGGGTATTATTTTATTTTCTAGTCTTTTAGAGGTAGCAGAAAATGCATTTTTTACTATAATTATAGGAATAGGATTGATTATAACAGGAATAATACAGAAATCGATCAAATCTGATTTAAAAAACACAGAGAATCTAAAACACGAGGTATCAATAATAACAGGAATACTTCAGGGATTAGCAGTAATACCGGGAATTTCAAGATCAGGAATAACAACTTCGTATTTGCTATTTAAGAAGTTTAGTCCAAGTACGGCATTAAGGTTGTCGTTTATTATGAGTATTCCAGCTGTGCTATTAGCAAATCTGTACGTAATAGTTTTTGAAGGTATTCAGGATTTACAATATATTGAATTAATTATTGCAATAATGTTTTCATGTATTTCAGGATTAATTTCAATAAGTAGTTTCATGAAGATTGCACAAAGAATTAAATTTTGGATATTTTCTATGATGGTAGGCATGTTGTTGTTAACGCCTTATCTATTACAAATAATTAGCTAGAATATAATTCAATAATAAAACATAAGATTATAAAGTAATTTTTGAAGTAAATTATATGAGTGAAGCACCAGAAACAAAATTCAAAGTAAAAGTGTATAATTATCCAGAGGGTAAGAAACCAAAGAGGGTGCCTAAAGAAGTTACAGAGTCATTAAAGGGAGTAGTAAGTGCAAAAAAGATTGGAAAATTAAAAAAAGAAGCAATTCATTGTCCAGTTTTAGATGAAGAAAGAAACTTTGTAGAATGTTTTTCATGTCAATCATTCATCAGAAGAGTTATGGGAGAGGTAGATTGCGCAGGCGGATCTGCAGAGTTACAGATACAATAGCAAGACTACATACTTTTTGCTTGTTCTAATTTTTCAGGCAGATATTTATCTACAATAGCCGTTAATCCGTATTTACTAAAAGCTTCCAATTCACATTTTGCTTTGATTTCCAGGAATACGTCAAGTTCTTTATTCCATACTCCTTTTTGGTATCGAGGGTCACGTTTTAATTCAGAGACTCGTTTAAAATCCATTTCAGTCATAGGAATTGTAGGCAATTTATATTTGGCAATATCAGAGGCCCAGATACCTAGCCATTTCGCAGAAGGTACAGTCAAATCACGTAGGTGTGCAGCGCCAGCAGAGCCAGAGACGATAACCATTGCAATATGTTCGCCGTAGACGTCGCCATCAGTCATGATGTATACAGGAAGATTAAGTTCTTTGTGTAAACGTTTCAGCATATATCGTGTAGTGCGAGGAGCTTGTCCAGCAGTATCTATGATTATAGCTTTGTATTTAGAATGAACTTTCTCTTCGATAAATCTGTTGAAGAGGCCTCCTTTTTCTATGGCAATAATCATTTCAGCAGATGTACCAACAAAATCAGCAGTGCTAAGACTAGGTCCAATTAGATATCCATCAGGATGTGAAGAGAGATTTGCTCTATTTCCCTCATAACCAGGAACAGTATATTCAATATCTAGGTCTCCGAATATTGCAGAGCGTTCTTCAGGGTAGATATTTAGTCGTTCTCTGGCAGTAGAAATGACAGATTCGAGATCGGTAATAATTGAATCAGATTCAGGTTGATCGGTATAATCAACCGCATAAGCTTGTGAGGAGTAATAGACGTCTCGAAGTGTAGATGATTTTTTATTAGACATTAATTCGTTGGCAAAAAATGCAAGCCAAGTTAATTGAGTGACTGAGCGAATCTGTTTAATATTTGACGCAGTGCGTGTTACTGTATTAGAACCAAGAATATATTGTTTAGTTTTTTTGTCATAGACGATATTTCTTACCGATCTACTAGGAAAATGGATTGTAGGAAATCTCTGAGAGTTCAAATCAGAATAAATTTTTTCTCCAAGTTGTTTTAATTGAGATCTAATTTGGACTTTCTGTTCTTCTATGTCATTCTGACGTTTGGAGTGTTTGGTTTGTTTTTTAGATTTAGGCATTAATTATTACCTTCTGATTCTTCAAGATATGCTTTAAGCATTGGCTGGAAATTAGGTAGGTCTTTTTTCCCCGACAGGTCTTTTGAAAATTCTGCAATTAGTGGAAGGTATTTGGAATATATATCACGCCTTCTTTTTACTGCATCTTCTGAAGATTTACGAGACAAATGTAAACGAAGTTTTCTAAGAACTTCTCGAACAGCATTCTTTAATTCTCTTTCAATTTCGGGTCTATCAGCAAGGAATTCTTTTCCAGCGGTTTTGAACGGAACTTTAGTTGAACATACATGAGTAATCAGAGCAAGTGGAGCGTTATCAGGAATTTTATATGCTCGTTTCTTATCAATTGCTAAATCTTTTACTACTTGCCAGGCAATATCACTGCCTTCATCGTATAGTAATGGAATACGATTCGCGTAACGGAATAATTTTACGCCTCCACTACCGACATTTCCCCCATATGCCAATCCAACTTCTACAATAAATGGAAAACCAGAATATGCAGATGGAGGTCGTATAGCAATAGTAGAGAATTCAGGAGAAAGTTCACTCATTATACCGGCGTTTAGTATATCTTTGCCAAGAGGGGACAAACAATGAGAGTCAGGAGGAAGAAATGATTCATAACTATGCATAGCATCTACCATTTGCACGATATTTTCGTATGATAGATCTTTAGGACTAGATGTATGATCGATTTTAGCAAATTTAAAGAAATTTGTAGAAGTAGTAGCGCCAACACGATGGAAATTATTCATAAGTAGTTTATGAAGACTTTTATCGCCGGTGTCTTCAATAAGTCTTCTCATACCTTCGAAATCAAAACCATGTGGATGAGGTTGGGTTTCTTCGGAAGGTTTTGGTAATGTATTAGTGCTTCTCGGATAATAGAACATTTTACCTTGAGCGTCAATAAAAGTTATTTCTGCATAGGGAGTAACCAATGCAGATTCTAAGAAATAATCATGAACTTTGGTAGATGCACGAAATGCATCTCCTGTAAGTAACAATTCGACAGTAGTACCAGTAGAACCTTTGCCTTCGATTATTTCTTTATTTATGATTACAGGTGCATTTTTTTGTATATCTATCCTTAATGTAAACTTGTGGAATTTTTTACCGTCTGTTGATGTATAAATAACCACGGGTTTGCTAGTAGTGATTTGACCGTATAAAACAGCCATAGTTCCTCCCATACCAAACATACCTCTAGCTTGTCTGAGTTTGTATTTACTTCCATAGAAAACACGGCCAAATGCATCAGGAGCTTTAACAGGATCAATGCCAGGTCCATTATCACTGACTTTGAGTTGATATGTTCTAGGCTCGGAATTATCCAAGTGATCGACAATAGGAGTCATTCGAACATAGATACTAGGAAGAATTTCAGAAGATTCACATGCATCAAGAGAATTTTCCACTAATTCTCGAGTGGCAGTATACAAAGCTTTAGCAGGATTACTAAAACCTGCCAAATCTCTATTTCGATAGAAGAATTCACTAGGAGAAATACCAGAAAAAGTAGTTTTATTTTTCGACAACAGGGCCATCCTCCCATAATTGTAGTCTATCTAATTTTTCTTGAGTCCGACTTTTTTGCAGTAAGTCATAAGCAGTTTTATGTTGAGAGCCGGAAATGAGTAAATTAATAGCATTTTCAACTAATTTAATTTGTTCTAATGAACCGATTATAGATACTGAATGTCCGTAAACAGCGATATTTGTATTAGAAATTTCTTCCATAACTTTCCGAGCTTTACCATTTTGTCCAATTACACGCGATTTAATTCTAAACATAGAGTTAGATGATTTTTTATAATATTGTGTAAGGTCGATTATGGAGAGGAATTTATCTTCGTCAAGTAGATTAGATGCGTTAACTTTAGAAAAACCATGAGCAATAGATTGAATTAAGTCGACGGCAAGAAGTGGATTAGAAATCTCATCGCCGGTAGAAATATGAATTTCGCCACTACGACTATCTATATCTAGATTCACATGACATTTTTCTTCTATCCATAATTTAGTTTTTCCAGATTTACCTACTACAGAACCAACGCGGTCTATAGGTATTCGAATTGTTTTGTCAAATATCATTTTCGGTTATCTCCAGAAACTTCTTTTCTACATCAAATACAGGGATTCCACGTTTAGAAAAGAATCTATGCAGGTTTTTTAGATCGCGTAGTAAGAAATCTTTAGACATAGGATGAGAAACATCTACTGCAGAACCGAAATCAAATAAAATTAAATCACTGGAATTTTTGAATACGTTATATTCAGATAAATCAGAATGAATAAGATGGGATTTTTGATATAACATAGTAACTAGGTCTAGAATTTCAACTAAATCAGATTCAGAGACCTCAGTTTCAGAAAGAGTAGGAAAAGGAGAACCATTGATTCCTTGGAATTCCATTACGAGAACGTTGCGTTTTACGGCAATGGGTTTAGGAACAGGAATGTTTATAGAATGAGCTTTAAATAGATTTTTAAATTCTTTTCTTGCCCATAATTCAATCAACTTATGTCCATTTGTATTGATGTTTCTAAAACGATTGTCTCCTTGGATATACTGAAGTCTTTTACGGAATTCAGAAGCAACGGTAAGATAGATTTTAACGGCAACGTCGTTACCTTCTGGAGTAACACCCCAAAATATATTTGATTCTTTTCCAGAATTAACAATACCGTTCATATACGAAAGAGTTCCATTATTAAACATAGAATAAAGAGTTAGAAGAGTTGGTTTATTGAAGACGTCTTGAAAAACCTGAAAATCCTCTGAACGTTTTTTCTTTGATCGGTTTGATTTTTCATAATTATTAATTTTGTGTAGTGCTTTTTTAATGGCGCGATTGTCTATTTGTGACGACATACGCTACAAGTCCTTTGGAAGATGTCCTTGTGCTTGAAGCCATTCAACTTGTCCAATAGTATATCTCCAAAGTATATCGCCGCGTTCGTCAAATTTAAAGTCCCATGGAGCAATTATGACAACGTCGTTATCACGAATCCAGACTCGGCGTTTTAGTTTGCCGCGTATTCGTCCAATACGGATTTTATCGTCTGCGCATTTTATTTGAATTAACTCGCTTCCTAGATGCTTGAGAACACGGCCAAACATTTCGCCCTCCTGTGGTAAAACTATATCTTTAAGTGACTTTTCGTTTAGAACTTTCCGCTTACCCATTAAATCACTTTACATTGGGAAAATTATTACTTAAACTCTATTATATGAATTTATAAATTATAACGAATGAAATGTTTTCAATAAATTTAATAGAGTCAGAAGATGCTAAATCCAATTCAATAGCTAAATCAACGATATTATTTCCGACTAGATTTAACGTATTAGAGGTTTTTAATAATTCAATGGCCCTATTTTCATCAATTTGAATTCCGCCAAAATAATCCTCAGAAATTTCAATCTCAAATTCTCCTTCAGAAAGAGTTTTACCAACAATCTCAATATCGCATATATTGACAATATTGACCTCTTGATTTTTAATTGAACGAAAATGAAATGAATTAGAAGGCATGCTATCTTGAACCTGCAGTTGTTTTTGCTCCACAGGCGTCGCAAGTAATGAAATATAGTCGTTTGACTTTTTCTAGAGATGTATCATAACTATTGCAGACAGAACAATTAACGTATTGACGTATATAGCGTTTGAGTATGAAATCAAATGAATCGGGAGTTTTTCGACCAATAAAAATAGCCCTATCCCCATCAAGCGATGCAGAAGTAGCAAGTTCTTTTGATAGAAACGCCAAGAAATGTTCGGCAGTCCTCCTCAATAATTTAGGGTATAATGAGAAATTTCTAAAATATGTTTTTTGGCCACTCCAGAAGGTCACGGCTTTAGGAATTTCAATTCTATCTTTTTTCTTAACTTCAACTTTAGATAACTCATTTTCAATCCTTGTTAATAGCGTTTCATAAGAATCGTCTTTCATTATCATATGAAGATAAGGACAAAAGAATATAATTGTTTCCAATTAAATACGAATAATTATATGCAAAGTATTACTTGATATTGATTATGAATATACGAGGCATAATCAAAGATTACCCAGACTATCCAAAACAAGGAATAGTATTCAAAGATATGTGGCCAGTAATAGATAATCCAGATGCATTTCAATATATTCTAGAAGAATTTGAGAGGGAATTTAGGGGAAAGATTGATACAATAATAGGAATAGAATCAAGAGGATTTGTATTTGGAGCTGCTTTGGCAAATAGATTAAAAATTAGCTTTATACCAATAAGGAAGAAAGGAAAACTCCCTGGAGAGACTATTTCGAGAGATTTTGAATTAGAATATGGAACTGCTTCTATTGAGATAAAGAATGAATCACTGAAAGGTAGAAATATTCTAGTTATAGACGATTTATTAGCAACGGGTGGAACAGTAGAAGCTGCAGTAAAGATGATAGAAGCATTAGATGGAAACATAGTTGGATTAGGGTTTTTAATTGAACTGAAATTTCTTAATGCGAGAAAGATTTTATCAGAATATAAAATATTTTCAATCGTAGGATATGATTAATGTGGATATAGAAATTGCAATAATTGGCGGAACAGGAATTTATAATACTGATATTATTTCAAACAAGGAGACAATAGACGTAGAAACCCCATATGGAAAAACTTCAGATTCATTAACAATAGGAGAATTCAATGAGAAGAAGGTAGTATTTCTTCCAAGACATGGGAAGAAACACAGTGTTCCTCCGCATAAGATTAATTTTCGTGCAAATATATGGGCATTAAAGGAATTAGGAGTGAAGAGAATAATTGCGCCGTGCGCAGTTGGAAGTTTAAGAGAAGAAATGGAACCAGGACACATAGCAATACCTGATCAGTTCATAGATAGAACAAAGGATAGAGATAGTACATTTTATGACCAAGGTACTGTAGCGCATATATCAACTGCAGACCCATTTTGTCCAGATCTGAGAAAATTGGCAGTTTCAGCAGGTAAGAAATTAAATTACAGTATTCATGACAGAGCTACACAAGTATGCATTGAAGGTCCTAGATTTTCAACAAGAGCGGAATCAAACATGTTCAGAAATTGGGGAGCAGATACAATAAATATGACGTTATTTCCTGAATGTGTTTTAGCGAGAGAATCACAGATTTGTTATTTGGCAATTGCTACAATTACAGATTATGATGTATGGGCGGAAACAGTAGTGTCTCATCACGAGGTATTGAAAACATTAGAAAAGAATGTAGAAAAAACCAGCAGTATAATTCAGAATATCATTCCAGAAATTAATAAAAATAGGGATTGTTTATGTGCAAATGCTTTGGATGGAGCAATTTAAATAAAAGAAATGAATATTTCTGTTAGGAATAATGTGAAGATAACAAATGAGTAGAATTACAGATAAAAAATTAGCGGAAAAAGGTAGAAAATCATATGAATGGGCACGAAATAATATGCCAGGGCTTGTTACAACAATTGATAAGACTGCGGAGAATTTTTCATTTGATGGAACAAAAATTGCAGTATGTCTGCATGTAACAAAAGAAACATCAGTATTGGCAATGGGACTAAAGGAGTTAGGAGCAGATGTTTATCTTGCAGGTGCAAATCCACTATCAACGCAAGATGATATTGCGGCATATCTTGATTCAGAAGGAATTAATGTTTTTGCATGGAGAGGGCAAAATGATAAAGAATATCAAGAATGTATAGATGCAACATTAGAGGCAGAACCGGAAATCATAATGGATGATGGTTCTGATGCACATATTACATTACATCAGAATAGTAAATTTGAACAGCTCAATGTAATAGGGGGAACGGAAGAAACAACTACCGGAGTTGTAAGATTAGAAGCGTTGGAGAAAAGTGGCAAATTAAAGTATCCAATTATAGCGGTAAATAATGCATATACCAAACATCTATTCGATAATCGTTATGGAACAGGTCAAAGTACATTTGATGGAATTTTAAGATCTACTGCATTATTAATGGCGGGTAAGAAAATCACTGTCTGTGGATATGGATGGGTAGGAAGAGGAATAGCAGCAAGGGCAAAAGGTTTAGGAGGAATAGTTTCCGTTTCTGAGATTAATCCAATAAGAGCAATAGAAGCAGTAATGGATGGATTTCAGGTAAAGCCGATTAATGAATTAGCTAAAGAATCAGACATCTTCATTACAGCGACTGGGCAGAAACATGTAATCGATAGCAATAGTATCAAGAATATGAAAGATGGTGCAATATTGGCAAATGCAGGACATTTTGACCTAGAAATAGATGTAAAATTTCTACAGGGCATAGCAAAGAATGTCAAGGTCGTTAGAGATCATTTAGAAGAATATCAGTTAGAAGATGGAACAAAAATAATGTTAATTGCAAAAGGAAGAATTGCAAATCTAGTAGCTGCAGAAGGACATCCACCAGAAGTTATGTCAATGTCATTTTCAAATCAACTTTTAGGTGCCGTGAAGATTAAGCTAGATCATGAAAAGTTAGAAGGGTTAATCGATATGCCAAAAGAGATTGATGACAAAGTAGCTAAATATGCACTACAGGGCATGAAGATAAATATTGATACGCAAACGCAAGAACAGAAGGACTATGGCGAGTCCTATATAATATAATCAGGGAAGATAAGGAAGAAGAAACATAGACAGAATTAAGATAAGTATAGAAATAGAGACTATTCTACTGATATAGTTAACATTATTCTGAGATAATTTATTTCTAGTAACAGATTTTAATCCGCGTTTAAATGCTTGACCTCCGTCCAATGGTCCAAGAGGAAGTGAATTAAAAATACCCAGATTGAAATTAATAAACCATATCCAGAAAAGTAGGTTTGAAAATACAATATATTGATTTCCTAAACTAGACGTATAAAAATTTTGCATAGAAGTTGAGAAAGGTATAGAATAACTATCACCGGATGGAAAGGAGAAATACAATAACAAATCGGTGGAAAGCGAGATTCCATTTTGGTATCTATGCAAAGAATCATTTATGTCGACAGAGGGCCTCATTATTCCAATAAAAGGTTCTTCGGGATTTTCTGGTCTACTTGAAAGAATTATTTCATAGTCATATTGAACTGATTGTCTATTAACTGTAAGAATAATCTCATCGCCGGGGCTGAAATTATTAAAGTTCTGTGAAAAGACAGTGGAATCATCGACAGGAATATCATTAAGATGAGTAATAATATCGCCAGGGAGTAATCCAGCAATATTAGCAGGTGAATCAACAACAATTTTACTAACAGGAATACCGTCAGCTACAGGTTCCATAGTATTGACAACGCCTACTAGAAGGATTAAGGCAATAAGCCCAACGACAATATTACTTCCAGCACCAGCAGCAATTATACGACCTGATTTTTTAAAAGATACGGAATCTAGTTTGGTATCGTCAACTTCGACAAATGCACCAATTGGCAAGAATAGAAAGAACAGTATTCCTGAAGAACGTACAGGAATGTCTACAGCTTTAGCAACTACGCCATGAGAAAGTTCATGAATTACAAGGCCTATGAATATAGCTATCCAACCATAAATTATTGGAAGATATGGGTTTATTCCAGGAATTAACAAGGCGCCTTGTGGGCCTGTTTCACGAGCAATTTCACGGACCTCTGGAAAAGACAAGTATACAGAAGCAGTCAGTAATAGTATAGAAACAGCAAGAATCGAGAAAATAGGCATGAGAATAAGAGATATCCAACTTAAAATTGATATAAAACGAAATCTAGAAAGTTTTTCTAATAAACTTTGACCTTTCTGAGTTTTCAGTATTATTAGAGGAAAACGGAATTCGAAATTAGAGTTTTTATCTTCCATAGGCTATGGAACAATTTGGGAGGTATAAAGATTAATTAGAAAAAGAATATTTTACCAGCATATAGAATAATCAATAAATATTTGAACAAAGTATAAAATAACATATTGAAGATACCAGTAAGGCGTTGGGAAGGAGAATCAAGAAAATGGCTCGATGAACTCGATGGAGTGATAAGAGTTCCAGCAAAAATGACAGCAACGTCAGAAATGGATCAAGAGGATCTCAAATATGCCACTATTTGTACAATGTGTGAAAAGAGAATAACAAAACAACAAATGGATGGCGGAAGGAGGACCTACTGGAATGAAGGAATAAGTAATGGAAAGTTAATCAAGGCAGGCTGGATTCATCAAGAATGTTTAGGATTTAATTCAGGTGTTTATGAGAAGGCATACATGCCATAATTAAACAGATTCATTAATTTTATCGTTTATTTGTTGAGACATAGAATGTCCTGACACAATCACTTTAACACTTCCAATTTTATCCATTTTTTCGACACTTTTCTTAATATCCATGGAAATTTGTAAAGCAAAAACTGGAGGGCAGTAAGGAGTTGTTGCATGGTATTTGACTTCAACGGAATTATCTTCAGAAATGTTAACCTCGTCAATCAAGCCATTACCTTCGCCCATTTCAAGAATGGGAACGTTAATTTCTGGATCTACTACCTCTGACATTGCTTCTAAAACATCGTCTTCAGAAAAGTCGTGGGGCATTAGACAGGGACCTGACTACTTAGATTCACTGCTTTCTGCAGCGTCAAGACTGCTTTCTGCGCTTTCTGCGACAGAAACTAAAGCTTCATCGACTCTTACAGCTTCGGTTGGACATACAGTAACACATGCCATACACCAAATACAATCAGATTCACGAACTGGTGCTGCTTTATCAGTAAGATCAAGTTTTTCTTCAGTACCGCTAAAACCTATATTTTTAGTCCATTCGAAAACTCCTACAGGACATGCAGGCAAACATGCGCCATCGGCAACACAATCGTCAAAATCAACAGCTACATAAGTTCCATGTATACCCAATGGCTCAAATTTTTCTCCAGCGGCTTCATACGCAGACTTTACTTCGTCACTTTCAGCAGCAGCTCCGTCTTTTCCTGGCCCCCAAATAAGGTAACCATGTTCGGACCTTGCCACTGGTTTCAACTTTTTTTCAAATTCTTGATCGATAGGCATAATAGCAGTCATTATGTAAAAGTAAAAAAGCGTTATGGTCAATGCCAAAATTGAAAGGCATATAACAGCAGTTATTTTATATTAATCGAATTACTTCAGGTCAAAAAAATAAATTTTCAACATGAAGGAATTTTTTCCAAAGCTTTTGATATATTGGATTCTGTGACAGTAAGTGAGAATCGAACATAATTATCGCCGGCATTTCCAAAACCAGAGCCCGGAGTAACGACTATTCCGTTATCTAACAATTTCATTGCAAAGCTTTCGCAATTTTCATTAACCTTCATCCATAAATAAAATGTGCCAGATGGAATTTTTACTTCATATCCAAGCTTTGACAAACCGTCTGAAAGAAGAGACATTCTATTTTCATAGGTTTTTATATTGTCAAGAATTTCTTTAGGAGGAATACCATTATTGTAACTATCTAGAGCAGTTGAAGCTGCATGTTGGATGAATTTTGGTGAGCCAGAGTCAATTTGATTCTTTATTTTTTTAAGTCCGTCGATCAGAGTCTTATTGCCAACAGCAAAACCAATTCTATAACCAGTCATGTTAAAAGTTTTAGAGAGAGAATGAAACTCGATACTATTTTGACGTGCGTTATCACATTGGAGTATAGAAGGGGCTTCATAACCACCATAAGTGATTTCAGAATAAGCATTATCATACACTATGATAGCATTTTTTTCATTACAAATATTGACAATATTATTAAGTTCGGAAGTCTGTATGACAGCGCCGGTAGGGTTGTTAGGATAGTTCAGATAGATGCCGGAAAAATCAGATTCTTGTAATTGAGTGGTTTGCGGAATATAATTAGATTCTTCGGATAGATCTAGAATCAAAGGTTTAAAGTCATTTAACATTGTGCCGCCATGCTCATAGAGGGGATATCCAGGGTTAGGTACTGCAATTGTGTCGCCAGAATTTAGAAATGCGCGGAAAATATGGGCGAGTCCTTCTTTTGAACCAATTAAGGCACATATTTCTTCGTCGGGATTAAGAGATACATTGAAGCGTTTTTCAAACCAAGAAGATATGCTATCTCGAAATGATTTTTCACCTGCACTGGATGAATAATTATGATTGCCTGGAATTGAAAGACCTTCGACTAAAGATTGATTGATAAAATCAGGAGTGGTTAAATCAGGATCCCCAATACCAAAACTTATCAGGTCAATACCTTCTTGGCGTTTTTTAGAGATTAGATTTTCAAGCTTAGCGAAAGGATATGGTGGAAGAGAATTGAGTCTAGTAGAAGTTTTCATTTAAACCACGTAACAACTTTTTGTCCCTTTATTAAATCATTTATAGTTTCGCGTTGTCGAATTATTTTAGAATTTTTTTTATTAATCATTACCTCCGCAGCTCGTGGTCGAGTATTATATTGTGAACTCATCGAGAATCCATATGCTCCAGCGTTAAGAATTGCCAATAAATCACCTTCTTTTACACTACCAAGCTTTCGATTCTTGGCAAGAATGTCAGTATTTTCACAGATTTGTCCGCAGATGTGTACAGATTCATTACTTCGAGAATTTAGTCTACTAGCATTAACAACATGGTGATAAGCGTCATATAATGCAGGGCGAAGTAATGTATTCATTCCTGCATCTGTACCAACGTATTTTACTGGGCCTTTTTTGATTGAATGAACATTAGTTAATAAAATAGTAGAATCCGCGACAAGATATCTGCCAGGTTCAACAAACAGCCAAGGTTTGTCAAGAATCTTAGAAGATTTCTTGCCATTAAAAATTTTACCGATATCGGAACCAACTTTCTTTATATCAAGTGGTTTTTCCGGAGGCTTGTACGGAATACCAAATCCACCGCCAATATTAATGAAATCAAGTGAGATTTTACATTCTTCGACAATTTCGACGGCAATATCAATCAATTTACTAGTCGCTTTTTTGAAATAAGAGGAGTCAAGAATTGATGATCCGGTCATCATATGTATACCGAATTTTTTCACTCCTGATTTTTTTGCAAGACGGTAAGCGACAACAGAATCTTTTTTACTCATGCCGAATTTAGTGTTTTTTCCACCAAAAACTAAGACACTATGTGAACCACTGCCAATTCCAGGATTGATTCTGAAAGAAATGGAATTTGGAGTTCCGATCTTAAGAAGTCGAGGAAGAATAGATGAACTATCAATATTAATTATGATTTTTTGTTTTAATGCATAAGAGAGTTGATCGTCAGAATTATAATTTCCAGTATACATAATATCTTTACTAGAAAAGCCAATTTTTTTAGCAAGGAATATTTCTTCAGGACAAGAACAATCAGCGCCACTTCCTAAAGAATTGAATAATTTGAGGACCGATAGATTATTGTTAGCTTTCACGGCATAATTAATCTTGAATTTATCATAATGTGAAGAGAAAGCAGAATAAAGATTATTATAATTAGAAATAATTCGTTCAGAATCAGTAACGAATAACGGAGTGCCAAATTTACTGGCGAGTTTACTAGTACTGACATTTGCAAAAAAAAGTTTTCCATTGATATTTTTTAAAGGAGTTTGTATTTTCCACATATTTATTTCACTAACGAGATATTACATCTTGCATACTATAAATTCGCGGTTCAGAGATATTATGAAGCCAATGAGTTGCAGATAGTGCGCCTCTGGCAAATGCCAATCTAGAGAATGCAGTATGTTCGAGTCTAAGGATCTCATATTGGCCAGCAATATTAATTTCATGAATTCCAGGAGTGCCGCCTATTCGTTCGGATGTAACTTCAAGTTCGGATTTTTCGCGTTTTCCATGTTTACTACGGTCAAAGATAAGATTTTCATATCCTCTAGATTCAGAGATTATTTTAGCGAGTGAAAGTGCAGTTCCACTAGGCGAGTCGATTTTTTTAGAATGATGTTTTTCATTAATACTTATTTCAAATTCTTCAGGTAATAGGCCAACTAATTCAGATAGTCGATATAGGAAGTTCATTCCAATAGAGAAATTTGAAGTGATAATAGAAGGGACTTTTTGATCAAGAATAGAAACAAGTTCGGAATATTGTGTTTCAGAAAAACCAGTCGTGCCAATAATAATTTTTTTATTGTTTTCTACATAGACAGGTGCATTAACAAGCTCAGAATCAGGAACAGTAGCAGAAATAGTAACATCGGCTTTTGAGATAGCAGAAGATAAATTGTCAGAACTTGTTATCTGAATGTCAGACTCGATAATACCAAGATTATTTAATGATTTGCCAATATTTGGACTATTTACGGTTTCGACTGCTCCAACAATTTCGAAATTTTCGATACTTTCCTGTATAATTGACCTGCCAAGTCTTCCACAAGCTCCAACAATACAGATTTTAGTACGATTCATAATATAATCCATCTATATATTTATCAGAGTATAATCTTTCCTGAATATTAACGTCGAAAAAGCTTTCAATAGGCTTGAATAAATCACTATTTTCATAAACTAATTTAGATTGTTCAAGTATAAATTTTAATGCTTGTTTAGTAACTAGCCCAAGAGGCTGTCGTGAAGGTCCTGATGGTAAACCAATAATTCGCATTAGTGTTTTTGTTGGAACAGGATTGCGTGATTTAACAACTACATCGCCAAAATTAGTTGATTCAATTGTTTGAACGCCAACCAATTTGAATAAAGGAGAGATAGATTTTTCAAGATTTGAATATTGAGAATCGTTTTTCAGAGTCATGCTAACCAATTCAGTAATTGCCGCAGGAACTAAATTCGAAGCAACCGATACTACACCAGTAGATTTGATTTCTTCGTCCTGAATTAATGATACAGTCGCATCGTCATCTCCAGACAGAATGCAAAAATCTTTACCGCAGAGTTTTCTAGTTAGTTTAGCATTATCAAAATTGCCAGTGGCTTCTTTTACAGTATTAATATTAGGATAATTGGCATATGCCATTGCAAGATCTTGGGGCAATAATTGAGTTCCTGTACGTCCGGGTATGACATAGGGAATAATATTAACAGAAGGAAACTTTTTTGCAATAATTTCTAGGTACTCTTTACGAATCTCAAGTGAACTAGGTCCGTTATAATATGGGTCAATAAGTAAAATATTAGTTATGCCTAAATCGTAAGCAAATTGTGTAACTTTTAGACTTTCAGAGGTATTATTGCTACCAGTCCCGGCAATAATAACGGTTTTTTCTCCTGCAACGTCATACACGGTTTTAATGATTTTTTCATGTTCAGACCAAGACAATGTTGGGCTTTCTCCAGTAGTTCCAGCAATAAGAATACCGGAGATATTTTCTGATATTTGGAATTCAATGAGTTTAGAGAGGCCCGCATAATCAACTTGATAATCATCAGTAAATGGAGTTATGAGGGCAGTATAACATCCTTTGAACAATTCTTTATCAATCACATTATACAGTACTTTGAGTTAAGTACTGCGGAAAATAAACAGAAGATAAATATAACAAATAAACCTAAAAACAAGACTAGGCAATAAAATTAACAGGGCCCGTAACTCAGCTTGGTAGAAGAATTTCGCCAAAAGTGACCGACTCATATAATAATCGAGACATCGGTTTGTCGTGGGATCGAAGCCCACCGGGCCCACATATAATTAAGAAGAATCTATTGTTGCCAATCAAGAGCCTTTGTTTTACTCTTTTTTCGCATTCTCTTGTGAACTAATTTCCAGGACATAATAAATCAATAATTATTACGAACAAGATTCATTTACAAATCAATGTAATAATCCTTTGACAAAACCGACAATTAGGTTAAAGTAATAAATTAGAGGTATAAAGAAAATAAAAGAAATTGATATAAATAATTGCATCGTTCGTATTTTGAGTGTCGTTAGCCGTCTTAGCTCAGCGTGGTAGAGCAGTTGACTGTTAATCAACTGGTCGCAGGTTCAAGATTACAAATGAAAATCCTGTAGACGGCGCTCAATTATATTAACTATAGAATATATTTTTTTGAGAAATTCTGATATGATTGTCTAAGATCATTCTTAGTAATTGTTGATTTAAACCCAAAATTAGACAGTTCTTCAATGGGTCCATATTCAGCCATATCGTGTGAATATTGAATACCGCGAATTATATCTAACAGTAATACGCCGGCATTAGGTCCGTCAGTACTTCTCAAATAAATATCGAATCGAACTTTGGAACCAAGAAATGAATCACATTCAAGTCACAAGTAATTAGTTCGAGAATTATCCATAAAATCAACATAATCAGTAGTACCTGAAACGGTTTTAACGTCATAGGGCAATTCTGATTCAATAGTAGTAGACTTAACTTTACGTTTCAATACGCGCAAATCTTCTTCCACAGTATTATTTGTCTCAATGCCTCCTCCTGCATCTAATTGATAACTTTTGTTTATTCGTATGCCGCGTTCGTGCATCAGATTCATTAGTCATTTATGAAATGCAGTTCCGCCGAATTGACTCATTAAATCGTCTCCTACAACAATCAGTTTTTTATCTTTGAAAGTCGTTATGAATGATTCGTTAGTTGCAATACTAGTAGGCGTAGCATTAATAAAATTAGAACCGATATCCGCAGATATTTCTGCATATTTCTCAGATCTTTTATGAAGACCTGATGAAATCAAATTAATTACAATATCAGGATTTTTCTTTTTCAGTGAATCATGGAATTCAGATTACATAAATGGATCGAAGCCACATTCATTTGAGAAGTTAATAGAAGATTGAAGGTTTTCGTTCATAGCGCGATCAGATAAGAGTCCTGGTTCAACATTGATTGAAGATGCGTCCAGATCAACAAATTTTTATAATTTATTGGAAGGGGAAAATATGCTTTTGTGAAGTTCAAGGCCGATTTTATTTTCTTCAATATCATAATATCCGACTAAATCAATATCAGATATTTTATAATTACCAACTAATGGATGCCAAAGTCCATATTCATCAGTTTTATCTTTGTTATTTTATATTTTCTTATAATATTCAATACCGTGCACTAATGCACTTACTGAATTGCCCACTCCAAGAATTACTGTTCGAATCATTTAGCATTAATCAGTGAATAATATGATTTATAGTTTAATCGCGGATGACAGAAATAAGGCCAAATAATCCTGACAAGATGAGCACTGCGGAGATGAAATAATATATTGGAACTATTTGAGGGGCAAGTGTTTGAGTAGAAGAAGTATAATTAGCAGACAATAAACCTAGAATAATCAATATTATTCCGATAGCTCGAAACATTAAATCAGAATCAAATTTACGATTTATTACAATTGACATGAATTATATTCGCAATAGCATAGGTATTAGTCTTTCTACAAAGATGGTGCCGGGGGTGGGATTTGAACCCACGAACACCTAAGTGACGGGATGTCATATACTTGGCCCTCCAAGAAGGGCGATCTTAAGTCCAGCGCCTTTGACCTGGCTCGGCAACCCCGGCATTATTTATTATTGATTTGAGTAGCTTATAATAAATTAAAAGGCTTCTACAATATAATAAAAATGAGGGGTGTAAATAAGAGATTTTGATAATAACAAGAAGAATATTGGCAATGGTATTAATAATACCGATAATTTTCGGATTAATAATAGGAACACAATTAATCGATAATTCGAATAATGATCCAGAGGAGGAAGTTCAAGATAGTTGTAATTTAAGATATGAAAATAACAACAGATACATCAAAGAATACGTAATACCGAGTAAATGTTCGGCCCCAGTTGCAATAACAATCGATAGTGAGGGGACAGTATGGTTCATAGAGAACAATCACAGTAAAATAGCTTCGTACAATCCAGAAGAAGATTCATTTAATGAATTTATAATTTCAGATGTTTATTCAAATATCCAATCGTGGAGTATGATTGCAATTGATGGCGATATTTGGTTCACCGATCATCAAAATAATTTTATATGGAGATACATAAAATCAGAAAATATATTTGAACATTATATTTTACCTACTGAAAATGCATATCCGGTTCAGATAATTAATACTGAAGATAATATAATAGTTTCAGAAATATTTGGAAAGAAAATTGCAATATTAGATAAGAATAAATTATCTTCGAATACAAGTAATGGAATAAGTGAAATTACGCCAGAAATAGATTTAGAGGTTTTAGGAGGTATTGCAACAGATAATGAAGGAAGGATTTGGTTTACAATGCTTACATGGCCAATTGAAGGGCATCTAGGGAATTATAAGGATGGAGAATTTACTTCCTATAAATTACCTGAAGGTATAACATCCCCAGTAGGTATAGCAATAAAGGATAATAAAATATGGATAAATGATCATGGGTCTAGTCAATTTGTTTTATTTAATCTTGAAAATAACACGTATACAAAATTTGTCACGTCTGCAAGTAAATCAGATTTTACAACAACGCTACCTTATTGGAACAAATTTGATAAAGATGGAAATATTTGGATGAACATTCACCAGTCAAATACTATAGCAAAATTTGATATGGCCAATCAGATATTGATTGAATACGAGATACCTACAAAAAATTTTGACTGGGGAGGAATATCTAATCCACTTCAATTTGACATAGATAATCAAGGAAATATCTGGTTTACTGAGTGGACAGAAAATAAGATTGCAGTACTAGATGCGCAAAAGACTCTCGAATTTACTATCGAAGCATCTACAAGGGAAATTCACATGAATAGAAATGAACTAAAAGAAATCACATTGATAATTGAACCGAAGGATATGATAATGGTAGATATGAGAAGTTCTGGAACGTTTACAATAAATGGATTGCTAGAAAATGTTTCTATAACATTTGAACAGATAGATAATGAATTCGATACAATACAAGAAATACCAATTTTGATAAAAGCAGAGAATCTAGATGTTGGAATATATACAATAATGATAAGTGTAGAGAGTCAAGAAATAACACAATCGATTCCTATAAGATTAATTATAAAATAAGGAGAATTGTATGGGGCGAGGGAGATTTGAACTCCCGATCACTTGCTCCCAAAGCAAACATCTTAGACCAGACTAGACAACCGCCCCAATAACGTATAATTGTCAAAATAAAAAAGCATATCTAGATTTGATAGAATTAGGTCAAAATAACTTAAGCTTTAAATGCATATTTTATTTATATAGTATATCTTGTCCTCAATGCCTTACAGAACATCAAAAAGGGTAAGGACTATTTATTCTGTAATTGCTTCGTCAAATCGTCTAGATATTTTACGTATATTAAATGCAAAAGGGCCCCTAAGTTATTCTGAGTTAAAGACACTTGCGGGGTTTAAGTCGAAAAAAGAATCAGGTAAATTTGCATATCATCTAAGAAAGCTAGTTAAACAGATGCTGGTTACATTAAACCGATCAGAAAGGAGGTATACAGTAACAAACTTGGGAAGATTGATTCTGAATTTAACCAGGCAAATAGAGGAACAGAGTGTAATAGAAAGTGGAAAGATTTATGTTAGAACGTCTAAAGAAATGATGGAAGAGTTCAAGCCAGATAAGATTCTACAAGCATTAGTCAAAGAAGCAGGAATGCCTGTAGATTTAGCGCAAAAAATGACAAGCGAAGCAGAAGCAAGATTGTATAAGTTTCAGACAAGCTATCTGACTGCGCCATTGATTAGGGAAATAGTAAATGCATTACTAATAGAACACGGATATGAAGAGTATAGGCATAAATTAACAAGAATTGGATTGCCTATTCACGATGTGACGCAGATGTTAAAACAGAGTACAAGGAGCGATAACGGAGTTTCATCGCTAATAACACAAACCTCAAAAGAGGTATTTTCAGAATATCTACTACTGAATCAATTATCAAGAGATGTAACAGATGCTCATTTATCAGGAGATATTCACATTTCTAATTTAGGTGTCTGGGGTTTGAAACCAGATACCATTTTTGTGAATTTGGGTTCGCTTCCAACGCAAGGAATAAAAATAAAAGGGAAGTTATTGAGTTCGGTTCAAATCAGCAAAGCTGAAAACTTTTCAAACAGCATTATGAATATCGTTTTGCTGACTACTGAACTAAGTAAAGAAATAAACGTAGAGATATCTTATAATAACTTTATCGAATATATAATCAGTTTCTTAGATAATAAAACACTAGCAAGTTCAAAAGAAAACATAATACAAATGTTTAAAATGATTTCGCAAGTTGTATCAGATGGCAGTGATCCGTGTATATCAATAAATCTTACTGTTCAGAAGAATTTAAAAATAGATGAGAAACAACTTTCAAAGATATATAAATTAATTTTAGAAAGTTATGAGTCGTATATACAAACAGTTGCCATTCCAAAGATAACATTAATCATACCGCAAATAGATTCACAAAATACAGAATTATCTAAGAAAATATTTGGGATTATTAAGAAAGGTGGATATATTGCAATAAATGCAGATCCAAAGAATAATTTTTCATATACAGGAATAAACAAGTCCATTGTAAAGAATAATGCAAGTGGAAATATTGTATTACATGCAGTGTCAATAAACCTACCAAGACTTGCATATGAATCGAATAAAGATGATACGTATTTTAGAGCAAAAGTTAATTTAATTTTAAAAACAGCAATATCTGCATTGTCGACAAGGAGAGAAATAATTGATGATATGATTGGCAAAGGACTATTGCCATTGTTGAATATCAATACAGGAATTATTTCTAACCAAAAGATACCACTCATAATTAATTTAACAGGGCTAGATGAGGCGATAGACAGTCTTCTAGGTACAAAAGCTACTGCTAAAGAGAGAGGAAAATTGGCCGGAAAGATAGTAGACACGGCCATGGAAGAAATATCTAAGTCAGGTAAGAAATTAGGCGAAGAATTCGGATTATCTTCAATAGCGGATGATTCTGCAAAAAGATTTACAAATATCGATATAGAGAAATTCGGAAAAGCAAGAGTCATTATAAAATCAGAATCGAAAGAATATCAACAATCAGTAATATTGAATTTGGATGAACCAGAAAAGATCGAAGAAGTATGTGCCTATATGAATAAATTCAAAGGAGGGCATGCTATTTATCTGGATTTGTCGAATTCGACAATTAAGAATTTTTTGGAAATAACTGCAAAAGTAGCAAAGAAAGTGACGTTCTTCAAATATTACTGTAGATTAAAAGTATGTATATCATGTGCTGCGAAGAACGTACACAACACAGAAAAATGCAGTAATTGTAATTCAACATCATTGCAAGAATACCCGGTCAGGTAATGTATTTTTATAATCAGTAAGTCAGAAACAATTGACCGAATAACAATATATTAATAAAAAACAAGGTTCAAAACAAACTGATTGAATCGATTAACAGGTATTTTCATGTATAAATGAAATGTGACTAGAGTGCAAGGAGAAATATCTTGTCAAAAAAATCTACATCGCAATATCAAATACAGATTTATCCATAGAGTGATATGAATAGTTTAGTTTTTGAATGGTATAAAAAAGATGAACAAAGTGTTAATTTAATTAGTTGTATTTCAACGCACGTGCATTTACCGGATAATTTGTTAAATGCTCATATACTTCGACTGCATAGTAAATTGTCCCAGTGAGTTGAGTAGATATGGAAATTAATGATACTTTATCCGAAAATGTAATGAAAGTTTTGAAGGCCAGATATTTGTTAAAATTTGAAGATGGAAAACAAGAAAAGCCAGATGAATTATTCAGAAGAGTTGCAAGAGCGATAGCAAGTGCAGATGAAGAATATCAGGACTTTGATAAAGAAGAATCCAAGGAAATATTTTATAAAATGATGAAGAGTTTTGAATTCTTACCAAATTCTCCAACGCTAATGAATGCAGGAGCGCCATTAGGGCAGTTATCAGCATGTTTTGTATTACCTGTAGAGGACAATACTAGTTCAATACTAGATGCAGTAAAAACTCAGGCCATAGTACAAAAAACAGGAGGGGGAACAGGTTTTTCATTCTCAAAGCTAAGACCGGAAGGAGACCAAGTAGGTTCCACGGGATCAGTAGCATCAGGACCTGTATCATTTATGCAATTGTTTGATAAATGTACACAAGTAATCAAACAAGGAGGAAAAAGAAGAGGAGCAAATATGGGAATAGTAAATATCGAACATCCAGATGTGGTAGAATTTATTGAAATGAAACGTAATAACATGAAACTGCCAGAAGAAGCAAAAGTTATGAAAGAATTTAATGTTTCAGTGGCAATAACTGACAACTTTATGAGTAGATTGGAAAAAGAAGAATATCATAAATTTATTAATCCAAGAACTGGAAGAGAAGTTTTGAAATGTAATAAATGTAGAAAAAATGTCTATCCGTCAGAAGACGAAGTAAAATGTAAGTTATGTGGAGGGGAAGGTGAAAGAATCAAAGCAAAAGAACTATGGCAGAAAATTATTGATTGTGCATGGGAATGTGCGGATCCAGGATTAATTTTTATAGACAAAATAAATAACAGTAGATCGAATCCAGTTAGAGAGTATTTTAAAATTGAATCAACGAATCCATGTGGTGAAGTCCCACTACTGCCAAATGAAAGTTGTAATCTAGGTTCTATAAATGTTGCAAAATTCACCAATGCAGACAATGATGGCATAGATTGGGATAAACTTCGAGAATGTACAAGAAATGCAATACACTTTCTTGACAATGTTGTTACAAAGAATAAATATCCAACAAAAGAAATTGAAGAACTATCGCATAACATGAGGCGATTAGGACTAGGTGTAATGGGATTGGCAGATTTATTAAGTAAATTGAGAATGAGATATGGTTCAGAAGAATCATTTCGTTTTTCAAGAGAATTAATGAAATTTATTTCAGAGGCAGCTTGGAAAATGTCTGAAGAGTTAGCAGAAACCAGAGGTACATTCCCATATTGGGACAAGAGTGATTTTGCGAAGGTTGGAAGAGAAGTCAGAAATGTGAACTGTACGATTATCGCCCCTACAGGTTCGATTGGAACAATAGCAAACTGTTCGCCAGGAATAGAACCTCATTTTGCTCTAGTTTTTGTCAGGCATTCAAGGATTAAAGAAAGAAGTGAAGACTTCGAAGAACTTCATTACCTAAATGAATCATTTGCAATAACATTAGAAGACCATAATATCATTCTAGATAAAGAAAAGATAAAAGAGATTTCTGAAAACGGAGGAAGTATTCAGAATATATCCTGGGTTCCTAGAGAAATAAAAGAAATGTTTCCAATTGCAGCAGATTTATCTGGAAATCAACACGTTCTCATGCAATCGGCTTTTCAAGAATTTGTTGATGACGGAGTAAGTAAAACAATAAACCTTGCGAATGAAGCAACCAAAGAAGATGTAAATGAGTCATATAGATTAGCCTATAACACGCATTGTAAGGGCATAACAGTATACAGAGATGGATGTCTAGATGTTCAGGTTTTAGAAACCGATAAGACTAAAAACCTTCGTGGAAATAAATCGGATAATCAATCTACGCACGTACTTCCTGGAGGATATAAAAGGCCAGAATACCTTATAGGAAGGACTTATAGATTTACCTATACAAATAGCGGATTATTCATAACAATAAATAAAGATCAAGAAGGAAATCCAAGAGAAGTATTCATAGAAAGAGGAAAATCAGGGGACGAAGAAAAGGCAGCATATGAAGGAATGGGTAGACTGATTTCAATAGCATTACAGTCAGATGTTAATGTTAAATCAATAATAAAGACAATGAGGGGAATACAAACAAAGAATATATCTTGGCATCAGACAAAAGGTACAAGTATTCCAATTAGATCAGTTCCAGATGCAGTTGCTCATGCATTAGCAGATTCAATACATGCAGAATCGGAAGTAACAATTACAGACAAACAAGAAATAGAGAAGGAAGTATTAGAAATATCAGGTACAAATACAAATAATAGAAGTAAATGTACAGAGTGTGGAGAAATGAGTCTGATATATGCAGAAGGCTGTAGTAAATGTTTATCTTGTGCTTATTCTAGCTGTGGTTAGAAAGATGAATTTTCTGTAAAGATAAGATAAAGTAATGTAGATCTGATTAATTTCCCATAACTTACCTGATTAAAATATTTTGCAAATGCAGTGTGATCGATTTCACTAGGTATCTCATCAGAACGGGGCATAGGATGAAGTAGAATAAGATTTTCTTTTGCTTGATTTAATAGATCCATATCAATTTTATAAGAACCTTTTACTCTTTCATATTCTTGCAGATCAGGAAAACGTTCTTTTTGAATCCTAGTGGTATAAACCACGTCAAGATCAGAAATTATATCTTGAAGATTATCATGAGTTGTTATATTTAATCGGTCTTGAAGTTCTAGAAGAGGGTCTGACCGAAGTTGAAGAGGTTTAGGAGAAACAAGATGGATATTTGGTCTATAATTAGAAAGAGCGTATAAAAGTGAATAAACGGTTCTTCCATATTTAAGATCGCCAAAGATAGCAATATTTAATCCGTCGACTTTACCGCATTCATTCATTATGGTAAAAACATCCAACATCGCTTGTGTAGGATGTTCTTCACTTCCACTACCAGCATTAATAATTGGGCTGTGGCATATTTCGGAAGCGTATCTCGATACGCCTTCACTTGCATGACGTAATATTATAGCATCAACGTATTGGTCCATAGTAAGTAGACTATCACTAAGATTTTCCCCTTTTTGTGTAGAGGTACTTGAAGGATCTCCAAAGTTGATTGACGTGCCATCTAATGAATTCATAGCAGATTCAAAACTCAGCCTAGTTCGTGTACTAGGTTCGAAGAACATCAGTCCAATAGATTTGCCGCGTAGCGAATCATTAGGCAAATTTGTTTTGAGGTTATCAGCGACTTTAAACAAATAGTCTAAATCAGGACGTTGAAAATCCTTTATCGAAACAATATCGCGGTTATAAAATGGATTTTTCAATCTTTTGATTAATGTATACACACATTAATATAAATGTTGCAATAAGTAGAATGAATTAAGAAATGACAGAAACATATGATTTGAGAATAAACAGGATAAAACACGGCACAGTATTGGATCATATTGTAGCAGGAAGAGCGTTTAATGTGCTATCTGCCCTTGACATCAATGGAATAGATGGAAATCAAGTGACGGTGGCAATGAATGTTTCAAGTAAACAATATAGTAAGAAAGACATAATAAAAATTGAGAACAGGATACTGGCAGTAGAGGAGACAAATCGACTAGCTTTGATAACACCGCATTCAACCATCAACATAATTGAGAATTATGAGATAACAGAGAAAAGAAATGTAGAATTACCAGAGAAATTTACAGGAGTATTCAAATGTAAAAATCCAACATGTATTTCGAATTCAAGCGAGCCAATTATCTCCGAATTATTGATAATTAATGATGATCCGCCAAGATTGAAATGCAGATATTGTACTAGAATTTCATTAACAGAAGAAATACTAAAGTAATAAACAAAAATTTACATTGGTGAGAAATAGGATAATAAAAAAAGGGTTTAGGATTGTTCCGACAATACTCGTAACATCACTATCATTAACTGGGGCATTAGTGGGAATATATTTACACGAGGCCATAGATAACCCCGCATCAATAATTATTCCATTCATCCTGCCAGTTATAGGACTGATAATAGCGATTCTACTAATAATTAAATTAGCAAAAATAATTAATTATTAATTATCTTAGCTTCCCAATATTAATAGAGCGACAACTATTCCGTAGATAGCAACGGCTTCTGCAAGTGCAGTAATGATCATACCGTATGTTTTTAGGTTTTCATTTTCTGCGGCTGCAGCTAAACTAGCTGAACCTGCTTTTCCAATTGCCATTCCTGCAGCGAGAGAAGCTGCTGCAAATGCAATTCCTGCACCGAGGTATTTCATTCCTTCTGCGAATGAGTCACCTTCTTCTTGTGCATATGCCAAAGGCACAAACTGAAGGAACAGTGTTGCAATTATTATCAACGTTATAAAAGATATTTTGTAGTTTATTTTCATTAACTCCTTATGTTCATAATTACTTTTCCAATTCTTTATAAGCCTTAGCTTTTGCAGAAATGATTTCTTTTTTTAGGTCATTAATATCTGAGTCGTGTTGCTTTTTAATTTTTTCACTTAATTTTACATATTCTTTATCATCCATAAATTTCACCTCTTCTTCTCTAGCAGCGCTAATTTACGTTCAAGTACTTTTTTAACATGTTTTAATCTTGTAAAGTCTTCTCTTTCCCTTTCCTCCAATATGGAAGAGATATATTTAATTGATTCATCGTAGCCGGGCATTATTACATAATCTAATGCGTTAAGTAATCTTTGAGTTTTTTCAAGTGATCTAGCAAGCTCGAGAATTGAATTTTCGTATTCTGCAGCACGTAAGATTCTAGGTAGTGCAAGTCGCATCATTTGAGTTGCATCGTCTAATTTGGAATCAGAGTCGGCAAATCCATAATTTATACCAATTTCTTTTTCGCTAATTGAAATAGTAGGAATTCGCACGTCTACAACGACTTTAACATTAACGTCAATATCGATATGTGAAGGAGATGTTAATGCAATTGATTCAAGTTTAGACGAACCTATTGACATGTATGCATTAAATAATGACCTATATGCATTAGACAATGGTTCGGACATTTCTTTTCTTGCTTTTCCTGCTTCGTCAATCATTTCGTCGATATTTTTAAGAAGAACGTCTCTTTTGTCTTCGAGGATTTTATATACAGACTTTGCAACAACGAGGCTTCGTTTAACTTTGATTAGTTCAATTTTGGTTGGTGGTGGACGTTTGTTAGAACTTGACATTATTTAGTTACCTTCAGATATGAATCAATTTCATCTTGTTTGACTTTAGTTAATTCATCAACAGGTAATGTACTGAATAAATTCCATGCAATCCCCAATGTATCTTCGAGTGTTCGATTTTCATCAAAGCCTTGTTTAAGGAACTTACTTTCAAACAAGTCGCCAAACTCTAAATATTTAATATCATTTGGAGCCAGACCCGCCTTTCCTACAATTTCAGCAAGAGCCCTTAATTCTAATGCTCGAGAATATGCACTATATAATTGACTACTAACATTTTGATGGTCGTTACGTGTTTTTCCTTCTCCTACGCCTTCTTTCATCAAACGACTTAGACAAGAAAGAATATTCACAGGGGGATAGATTTCTTTTCTATGCAAATCCCGTCCCAAGACAATTTGACCTTCAGTAATATAACCAGTAAGATCAGGAATTGGGTGCGTAATATCGTCTGAGGGCATAGAAAGAATTGGGATTTGTGTAAGACTTCCTTTGCTTCCTTTAATCTTTCCAGCACGTTCGTAGATTGTTGCAAGATCAGTATACAAATAACCAGGATATCCCTTTCTTCCTGGAACCTCTTCTCTAGCAGCGCTAATTTCTCTTAAGGCCTCTGCATAATTTGTCATGTCACTAATTATAACAAGAACATGAGTGTCCTTTTCAAATGCCAAATATTCAGCGGCAGTAAGTGCAACACGAGGAGTAATGATTCTTTCAATTGCAGGATCGTCTGCTAGATTAATATATAAAATACTTCTTTTTAGTGCGCCACTTTCTTCTAATGATTTTCGGAAGAATGCAGCTTCACTATTTTGAACACCGATTGCGGCAAAGACTACAGCGAATTCTTCGCCCTTACCTGGAACAGTAGCTTGACGTGCAATTTGAGCGGCCAAAAGATTATGTGGAAGTCCTGCACCGGAGAAGATTGGCAATTTTTGACCTCTGACAAGAGTATTGAGTCCGTCAATAGATGAAACTCCAGTTTGAATGAAATCTTCTGGAAAGTCTCTACGTTCGGGATTTATTGATTCACCATTTATATCAAGGAATTTTTCTCCTACAGGATCAGGAAGGCCGTCAATAGGTCTTCCGAGACCGTCGAACACACGACCCAATAATTGATCAGAAACTGGAATTTCCATTGTTTTGCCTAAGAATCGAGTTTTTGTTTCAGAAACAGACAGACCAGTAGTACCCTCAAAGACTTGGACAACAGCTGTACCTCCGCCAATTTCAAGAACACGACCTAAACGTTTTGCGCCAGCTGGAGTAGTAATTTCAACTAGTTCGTCGAATGCAGAATTAGTTACTCCATTGATAACTAACAATGGCCCTTTGATTTCAGAAATATTAGTATACTCTAAACCAGAAGATCTATTTTGTGTCGACAACAGCTGCTACCTCCTTATTTGATAATTCATTGAATGATGTAAACATAGTCTTTGATAATACGTCCATTTTACTGAGTTCTCCATCTGGAATTTC